>Ga0307421_1000557_pt1 | contig 23965 bp, 18 predicted proteins | sample SalMarWE160270MG_FD_202163 | JGI IMG/M metagenome (GOLD analysis project Ga0307421, IMG submission 202163) | Salt marsh sediment microbial communities from the Plum Island Ecosystem LTER, Massachusetts, United States - WE1602-70 | ecosystem: Environmental > Aquatic > Marine > Intertidal zone >...
ACTTCGAACCGCAGGAGATAGTCCTGAGTGCCCAGGAGCTGCACATTCTCGGGACCGGGGGCTCGCTCCATCTGGAAGAGATCGCGCTGGAGCGCCGGATCACGGTCGGCTTCTGGATCGCTGCAGCTACCTTCGTCGCCGTACTTGTGCTCATTGCACAGGAGAGAGTCCACAACGCCCTCTCCGCACTGCTGGGAATGGCCGTCATCTTCCTGGTCAGCTACATGGGCGCCCCAATCAGCCAGGACCTCTTCATTCTCGACTTCGAGCGCGCGCTCCACTACATCGACTTCGAGGTCATCTTCCTGGTCATGGGCATGATGATCGTAATCAGCATTCTGGAGAAGACGGGGTTGTTTCAGTGGCTAGCCTACTGGGCCTACCGGGCCTCTCGGGGGCGCATCTGGGTGCTGGGGGCGATCCTGACGTTCCTGGCCGGCGTCTGTTCGGCTCTCTTCGATAACGTGACCACGATGCTGCTGATGACGCCGATCAGCTTGCAGATTGCCTTGGCCCTTAACCTCAACCCGCTGGCCTTCCTCATTCCGGAGGTCCTCGCTTCGAACGTCGGCGGCGTGGCCACGCTGATCGGGACACCGACCAACATCCTCATCGGATCCTACGCCGGCCTATCCTTCAACGATTTCGTGGCCAACGTGGCCCCGGCCGCCTTTCTGGCCCAGTTCGCCCTTATGGCCTACGCCCAGTTCAGCTTTCGGCAGGAGTATCGGTCCGTGGGCAGGTCCGTCTCCCCAGGGCTGGAGGCGAAGCTTGAGGAAAACGCCCGCATCACCAAGCCGACGGCACTGCGCAAGGCCGGCATCGTCTTCCTGGCCATGCTCGTGCTGTTCGTAATGGGCGAGCATCTCCACCTCAGCCCGGCCGTCACGGCGCTGATCGGCTCGATCCTACTCCTCGTCTGGGATCGAGCCGATGTCGATGAGATCGTCGGCGCGCTGGATTGGACGACGCTCCTGTTCTTCATCGGCCTGTTCGTCTGCGTGGGGGCACTTCAGGAGGTCGGCCTCATCGGGCAAATTGCCGTCTTCCTCGGCAACGTGGTCGGAGACCGTCCCATCCTCGGCATCGCCGTAGTAGTATATGCCTCAGCCCTGCTCTCAGCGGTCGTCGCCAACATCCCGTTTACGGCAGCGATGCTGCCGGTCGTCAGCTACCTGACGCAGCGAATACCGGCCGCCTCCGGCGGAGTGCTCTTCTACGCGCTGGCGATCGGCGCCGGTATGGGTGGCAATGGTTCCTTGATCGGAGCGTCGGCGAACCTGGTCACGGCCGGAATCGCGGCCCGGGCGGGCTACAGGATCACCGTCAAGACCTTCATCAGGCACGGCCTGCCCTCGATGTTGATCACGGTCACTCTGGGCCTGCTGTGGCTGCTGGTAGGCTTCTAGGAGCTGCTAGATGGATGCGATTTGCGATATCACCGGAGGCATAGTCTGTGCAACGCGGGGCGGCGAGGGTAGCGAGCCTACCGTGCAGCACGCCATCGCCCGGGCCAGGGAGCTCGAACTGCCGCTCACCTTCCTCTACATCGCCGACGTCGAGTTCATGAAGCAGACTGAGATGGGCCATGCCAGCGTCGTCGCAGAGGAAATGATGAAGATGGGGGAATTCATCATGATGACCCTCGTCGAACGGGCCCAGCAAGAGGATGTAACCGCTGATGTCGCGGTCCGCCAGGGTGAGTTCCGCGAGCAGCTGCTGGGCTACGTCGACGAGCGGAAGCCCGACCTGCTGGTCCTCGGATGCCCGCTTCCGGATAGCTGCTACTTCCAGCCGGATTCCCTGGCAGCACTGGCTCTGGAGATCAAAGAGAGGACCGGAGTCGACGTCGAGCTGATGTAGCTGGCGCTGCCAGCTGCGGTTGGGTTGTCACCAGCCCCCGTCGGCCACGATTCCGTTCACCTCGTCGTCCCAGCATTCGCAGGCCGTACGGATCTGGTCCCCGCGGGTCATCGTGCCATCGTAGGGCATCACGTCCTCATGGGCAGTCCACCCCGACAGGACCATCGGCACCGGCCCGCTGCCGGCGGGAATCCACTCTCCGTTGTAGCGGCGGGCGAAGTGTAGATGCGAGGCGTCGGAGAAGCCGCCCTCGCAGGATAGGCGCCCCACACGCTGCCCTGTCTCAACCTGTGTGCCTTGTTCCACCCTGCCGTCAGTGGCCACGTGGAGATAGATCAGCACCCAGCCGCTCTCCTCGTGTCCGTCGAAGTCCAGGTCGATCACCACCTCGCCCCATTCACTGCGCACGACGAGACCGCGCGCCGCCGCGGTCGCCCATTCGGTAGTGACGGTACAGTCCGTAATGCGATCGCCGCTGATAAAGTCGAGCGCAGCGCGGCCGCCGGCGGGCCCCCACCCGCCATGCGGCCCGCTCGTCAGATACCAGGTGAGCCCCGCTTCCCAGGGCAAATGCAGCTCCGGCTGGACCAGGTCGGGCGGCACGAGGGGCTCGACCGCGTAGGCGAACGGATCACCGAACAGCTCGCTGTAGGTGGCCGCAAATCCGCCGGGAGCGACTAATTCGAGCCACTCGTCCCAGGACCAGGTGAGCGCCGCCAGGCAGTTCTGCACGCCAGCCGTGCCCGCATTCAGGCCGGGCGCGACAGACGCACGCACCCCGTTAGCCACGCGTACCGTCGTCCTGTCGCCCCGCTTCCAACCATAGTAGCCTTCGTTGAGCCGGACTGCCGCCCAACTGAGCTGATCGTACAGCCCGGGGCCCGAGGGCTCCCAGCTGCCCAGCGGCAGAAGAAGCGCCTCGGCCGATGGGCTCGCTTCGGTCACCCAGCCACCTCGCAATTCAAGCAAAGCCAGCAGCACGCGCGGCCCGACGCTGAAGCGTTGGGCCACCAACTGGACAATCTCTGTTCCGGTCCGCGATCTCCCCTCGACAGTCTCGCTGTGGGACGCCAGGTAGCCGCGCTGACCGGCTATGAACCCGGCCAGGTCAAACTGGATGTAGGCCGGGCCATAGACCATCTCGCTGTCCGGCACCAGCTTGAGGTAGGGTCCTTCCGCACTCGCCGCGGTAGGCACGTTCAGCGTCTGCCCCACAGCGAGCGTGTTGACGCTGGTCAGGCCATTTGCCGCTGCTATCTCCTCCACCGTGCAGCCGAAGGCCAGTGCGATGGAGCTGAGCGTATCGCCCGCCTGCACGACGTACCACTCCAGCCAGCCCTCGCTGTGGGCCCAATCCGGCGTCGCGTCCGGAGTCGGCGTGCCCCCCGCGCTCCCCGAATAGGCAGGGGTAGGAGAGCTCTGGCTGGTGGGGATGGCTGGCCGGGCCGTCCGCGTCGAAGTGCCGCCGTCAAGCCAGACCGGCCGGCTGGCCTCGTCGCCGCCACCTGAGCAGGCCCGCGAGATGACCACGGCGACAATGCAGATACCGATCACGAGCAGCCAGCGGCGGAGAGCCTTCAATCGTCAGTCCTCCGGGTGGGGTACAGAACGACGCATTCGCTTGCGCTGGCTCCGGTGGCGCTTCGCCTCCAGCCGTCGCAGACGAGCAGCCTGCGATGGCCGTGTGCTGCGGCGCGCCTCGGGCCGGTCCGCCGCTCTGCGGATCAGCCCGACCAGTCGCTCGATTGCGTCCTGGCGGTTCCGTTCTTGCGTGCGGAAGCGGCGGGCATCTATGACAACGACCCCCTCCTTCGTCAGCCTGCTCCCGGCGATGCGCATAAGGCGCCGGCGGACATCGTCTGAGAGCGAGGGAGACCGGGCTACGTCGAACCGCAGCTGAACCGCCGTCGCGGCCCGGTTCACCTTCTGGCCGCCGGGGCCAGAGGCCCGGACGAACTCGAGCCCGATCTCGCTTTCGTCGATGGCGATGCTCGATGTGATCTGAATCACAGGCATGTGGGCATGACTACTCCGCGCAGTAGGCGTCACTGCCCGTGCCAGACATCGACGACTATCCGCACCGGGCTGGTCAGTTCGTGCACCTCGTACGCCGCTGGCTCCCTCAACCCGATAGAGAAGCCGAGCAGAGCGTCGTCATAGGTCGGGTAGCTGCCGATGCGGGTCACGCACGGGTTGCCATCCAGCTCAATGGGGAGCTCATCGCCCAGAGGGTAACCATAGGCGTACAGATCGCTGATGAACAGATCGATGCGGGCCGCGCCCCATGTTGGGTCGTGCCCACCCGGGAAGGGGTTCGCTTCGTTGTCCACTTCCACAGCCCGGAACAGCGGGACGTGATCGCCGGGCTCGACCATTTCGATAACGAGGCGCACGCTGTCGGCGTGCACACCATGGCGGACGGCAGCCAGGGTCCACACACCTCCCAGCGTGCCTCCGACGTACTGAACGCCGATGTAGGGGGATGGGGCCGGCGTTGATGTCGCAGTCGGCTCCGGCGTGGCGGTGGGCACGCTCGAGGTCGCCGTCGGCGAAGGGCGGCGCGTCTGGAGTGGCACCGTAGGCGACGGGGTGGGCCAGACGAAGGGGCTCGGCGAGCCAGACGGCGCGCCGGACGCGTCACAGGCCACAGTCAGCGCCGCTAGTGCTGCCAGCCCGACCGCAAGTCGCCCTATCGCTTGTCTCCCGCCGCGGGAGTGTGTGCCGTGCGCCACGCAGTCTCAGCCCCCGAAGCTATTCTACCCTCCTTCGGCGCGCCGGGCAAGCATCGCGCCGCATGCGCAGCTCCACAACGAGCCTCCTGTGCCCACAGGCACAGGAGGCTCGAATCAGGCAGCCAGTGCTGGGCCCCGGCCCTACCAGCTCCGCAGAACGAGCGGCACGAAGACCCTGGCGGCGTTCAGGCGGAAGACGTAGGCCGATCCCGCACCGCTGGCCCCATCGTCGTCGTATGGGGCACCGACAACGACCTGCCGGCCCGAGATAGCCACCGAATAGGCGAAGTAGTCATATGCGACTTCGTCCTCCGCAACGACCTTGTCCATCTGGCCCCAGTTGTCCGGCCCACCGACGTTGCGCTCGAAAACGTAGGCCGCGCCGGAGTCGGTGCCGGAAGCGTCGAAGGCGTACGACCCGGCGGCGACTGTGTCGTTGCCGATCGAGGCGGTCCACCCGAAGTAGTGATCTCCCGTGGAGGCGTCACCGGGAGTGAGTTTCGCCACCTGCCCCCACAGATCCTGGCAGCCGCCCCAGTTCCTCTCGAAGACGTAGACGGCCCCGCTGGAGCCACCGTGCAACGGCGCGCCAACGGCGACGGTATCGCCACTGATCGAAACTGAATGGCCGAACCAGTCCATCACACCGGGGTCGCCGCCCGTCAGTTTCCGATCGCGGTGCCAGCCGTTGGCCCCGTCGTGATCCTTCTCGAAGAGGTAGGCCGCACCGGCGTCGTCGTAGTAGGCCCCGACGATGATCGTGTCTCCACTGATGGCGACGGAATGGCCGAAGCGCTCTCCCGTCCCGGCATCGATCGTCGCCGTCAGCACAGCCGTCAGTCCCCAGACGTCCGCCCCGCCCTGGTTGCGCTCATATACGTAGGCAGCGCCGGCTCCGTCGAACCCTCCTTGGCGCTCGTTCGACGCGCCGACGACGATCGTGTCAGCGCTGATCGCCACCGCACAGCCGAAGCTGCCCCCGCTCGCGCCAGTCAGGGTGAGGAAGTGGCCCCAGTTGTCCGCCCCGCCGTGGTTGCGCCGGTAGATCAAGGCCGTAGCTGCGCCAGGCGCCCCGACGACCCCGGTGTCCACATCTATGGCGACGGACGAGCCCATCCGAGCGTTGGCAGGCGGGGATGCGACCAGCTTGCGGACCTGGCCCCAGCCATCCTCGCCGGTCTCATTCCGCTCCATCACGTAGGCCGCCCCGGAAGATGACCCGCCGTCGTCCTCGCCTGGCGTGCCAATGAGAATGGTATCTCCACTGATGGCCACCGCCTCCCCAAAGTGATCGGCGAACTCGGGATCCGTGGCGCCCGTCTTCCCGCTCTGGTCCCAGCTCGCCCCCCGGCGCACGAAGACGTAGGCGGCGCCGGAGGCGTATCCCTTCTCGTCGTCGTAGGGGGCGCCGGCGACGATCGTATCGCCGCTGACGGCTATCGAGAGCCCGAAGCGGATGTCGGGCAGCCCTGCGCTGGGGGCAAACGTCTCCACCAGACCCCAGCCATCCGCCCCGCCCCAGTTGCGCTCAAACAGGTAGGCCAGTCCGTCCTGGCTTTCGGCGCAGAAGGCGGCGACCACTACAGCATCACCGCTGATCGCCACAGCGTTGCCCATGTAGTCGAACATCATGGGGTCATCCGACGCCAGCTGCGCTACCTCTCCCCATTGGTTCGCCCCGCCCTCGTTTCTCTCGAACACGTAGGCAGATCCGCCGTCAGTTACGTAGTGACCGGCCCAGTTGGGTTGCTCCACGTCGTCGAACTCCGCCCCGACGACGGCCGTATCCCCGCTAATGGCCACGGACTGCCCGAACTTGTCATCCTCGGCTGCGTCGCCCGCAGCCAGCTTTCTCACTTGACCCCAGTCGTCGGCCGTCCCGCCGCCGTCGCCGGCATCCGCGTTCCTCTCGAATACGTAGGCGGCACCGACCTCGATAGCGCAGACCTGGCCCCTGGGGGCGCCGGCGACCACCACATCGCCGCTCGCTGCCACCGCGAAGCCGAGCCAGGCGTCCGCTGTGGGGTCGGTGACCGTAAGCCTCTTCACCTGGTCCCAGCTGTCCTCGCCACCCTCGTTGCGCCGGAAGACGTAGGCCACCCCGGACTGGTAGGCACCACCGTTGACGTGCGGGGCGCCGACGACGGCATTGTCCCCGCTGATCGCCACCGAGTGCCCAAACCACCCGCTGTACCAGGCATCGATAGGCAGCAGCTTCTCCACCAGGCCCCACTGATCCATTCCCCCCACGTTCCGCTCGAACACGTATGCGGAGCCGGCGTTTTCCGCGCCGTCGTCGTTGTAGGGAGCACCGACGACGATCGTATCGCCGCTGATGGCCACCGAGGTGCCGAACTGATCGCCCGCCGCGGCATCCCCGCCGGCGTTCAGCTCGGCTACCTGGCTCCAGACGTCCGCGCCGCCCTTGTTTCGTTCGAACACGTATGCCGTGCCGCTGTCGCCGCCGAAGAAGTCATCCTCCGGTATGCCGACGACGGCCACGTCGCCGCTGACGGCCACCGAGTAGCCCAGCTTGTCGCCGGGCTGCGTCGCCGTCGTCGTCAGCTTGGCCGCCTGGATCGTGAGCAGAGACGGCATCGATCCCGGGAGGCCCGCGGTAGCCCTGCCGTCCCCATCGCCCATTGCCCCGCTCGCCGGAGCCGCCTGCAGCGCCAGGCTCACTGCCAGCGCCGTCGCCGCTGCCGGGCGCAGCATTCGGCGCCCGATCAACCTCGTCACGCCTTCTCCGTTCATCCCAGCCCTCCTCGCATTCGCTCCCGCCACGAAGCCCGCTGGTTGCCTATCGAGCGGCTCGTTCGTGCCTACGTATCCTGAAACGTGAGTACCCGGGCGCAAGTTACAGAGGCCCGACCACCCCGGCGCGAGGAAGGCCCAGGCGCAGCGGTGGGCAGGCAAGCAAACGGCCCGGTCGAATCAACCGGGCCGCTAGAGCTTGGACAGCAATACCACCCCCCCGCTGCAGACTACTCGTCATCCGGGGAAGCGAGCATGTAGCCGAAGCCGCGGACCGAGCGGACGTAGTGGTGCTTCTCCGGATCGAGCCCCAGGCGACGGCGAATCTGCCTGATGTGAACCTTGACCAACTCGCGGGCCTCCGCCTCGCTCGATTCGTATCCCCACACCTCGCGCAGCAAGTCTTGGCAGGCCACCACCTCTCCCGCTCGCTTCGCCAGCGCCAGGAGCAAGCGGTACTGGATCGGGGGCAGTGTCACCCATCGCTCACCGATACTCGCCCGCCTCTTGCGGGTGTCTATCCTGAGCCCGCCTACCTCGTAGGTGTCGGGAGCCGCCCTGGTCAGGCGGCGAAGCAGCGACACGGAGTCCAAGCCGCTCTCGCTGGCAGTGTCGACGAGCAGGATCGGTGGCCACCTTTCACGCCCCGCAAGGATACCCAATGTCGATAGGTCCGCCAGCCGCAGCAGCGACCGATCGACGAGGACCAGGTCCACGCTGTTCTCATCCAGCGATGAGACTAGCTCCGACCAGGAATCCACAATGGTCGAGCTGTCCGCCATGTCGCCGATGGCGGACTTCAGTTCAGCCCCAGCGTCCGGCGTGGATGCCAGAATCGCCACGTTCATTATGATCCACCAGTGTTATCATATCATCGCATCCACGACTAGTCAACGCCTCCCGCGAACTCGCATCGCTCTGCTCGCCGGCCGGCGACACGCACGGCAGGCTGCACATACACCGACCGTTCACCGACCACTCACCAATCCCTAACTGAGCTGATGTGTACGATGTGCTATACTCGTTGCGACCTGCCAGGGGCCAGGAGCCAGCGGGTACAACGTGATCAAGAGGAGACGATACAATGGCAAGCACCTACTGTCCGGAATGCGATGCCACCATCACCGAGGACAGCCCACGAATGGGAGCGACGGTCAAGTGCGGTGAGTGCGGAACTGAGTTCGAGGTCATCAGCACCAGCCCATTCGACGTGGACTATCCAATAGAGGACTACGACGAAGACTACGACGAAGACGAGGACTACGACTAGCCCGCGCAGCCGCAGAGCGCCGGCAGCCACTCGGTCCTGGAGAAGGCTATGAACGGGGCATACTGTCCTCAGTGTGACGCCAGGATCACTATGGACTCCGCGCGCGAAGGACACCGGGTCAGGTGTCGCGCCTGTGGCACGGAGCTGGAGGTGGTCGACGTCGACCCCCTAGAGCTGGATTTCGCCGACTGGCGAGACGAGCGCAGGGCGGAAGACAGGCGGCGTAGTGCCGATCAAGAGCGCGAGTGGCTGGAACAGCCCTCGTCGCCGGATCGCTACGAAGGCACACCGCTGCACCGAGCAGCGTACGGCGACCACGACCTATCAGACCTGTAGCGGACAGAACGAGACATTCGCCGCCTGGCGATATGCGTCAGACCGGGCACGAATAGCCAGGAGACTTGATAGCCCCTGACTGCAGGAACCCGGCACGGACGCCCCTCATTCGACGGGGCGTCCGTGTGCTATTCGCCCGCCCTCGTACACCAGCCTGCCTTTGCTCTACGTTTCCCTTTGCGGTATAATCCAGGCGCTGCAATCCTGGGACCGGCTGGGCTGATTCGGTTGCCGCGCGGCACGGAGCCAGCCGACCCCGGTCAGCAGGTCAGCCCGCGAAGACGTCGTTTCTCAAAGGAGCCTCGTCGCCCGATGGAGATGCTAGTCGAACGCCTCACCAGCCTACGCAGCACCCTCGACCACATCCGGGGGCGTCTTTGACCTGGCGGCGAAGCAGAAGGAGATCGCTTCCTTAGAAAAGCGTGCCAGCGCTGCCGACTTCTGGGACGATGCGCAGGCAGCGTCTGAGTCGATGCAGCGCCTCTCCGCGCTGAAGGAGGAATTGGAGCACTCCAGCGGCCTGGAACGCCGCGTTGGCGATGCAATCGAGCTGGCACGCCTGGACGACGAGAGCCTGGGCTCCGAACTCGAGGCGGAGACGGATAGCCTGGAGCAGGAGATTGGCCGCTTCGAGTTCCAGCTACTGCTCTCCGGCCGGCACGACCGAGGCGATGCGATACTGGCAATCCACGCCGGCGCCGGCGGAACGGACGCCCAGGACTGGGCTGAGATGTTGCTGCGCACATACTTGCGCTGGGCCGAAGGGCGGGGCTACAAAGCGGAGATTGTCGACCTCCTTCACGGCGAGGAGGCTGGCATAAAGCGGGCGACCTTGACCATCGCTGGAAAGAACGCCTACGGCTACCTCCGGGCAGAGAGAGGAGTGCACCGCCTGGTACGCCTCTCGCCGTTCGACGCGGCCCATCGGCGGCACACCTCGTTCGCTCTCCTCGAGGTCTGGCCGGACATCAGCGACGATATCTCTATCAGGCTCGACCCAAGCGACCTGGTCATCGATACGTTCCGCGCATCGACCGCGGGCGGACAGCACATGCAGAAGAACGAGACGGCGGTGCGAATCACCCACCTACCGACGGGAATCGTCGTCTCTTGCCAGAACGAGCGCTCGCAGACACAGAACAGAGAGATGGGCATGCGCGTGCTGCGAGCCCGCCTGATTCAGATGGAAGAGGAGAGGCGCCAGGCGGAAATCGCTGAGCTGAAAGGTGACCACGTCGACGCCGGCTGGGGCAACCAGATCAGGTCCTACGTCCTCCACCCCTATCAGATGGTCAAGGACCACCGCACGGAATACGAGACCGGCAACGTACAGGCCGTGCTCGACGGCCAGCTGGACGAGTTCATGGAGTCCTACCTGCGCCTGACGATGGGCGCCCGGTAAGCAGCCAAGGAGAATCATCATGGCAACCAAGAAGGTGACAAGCCTGAAGAAGTCAACTACCTCGAAGAAGACTGGCGTATCGCAGAAGACGGTCAAGACGAAGAAGCCTCTCACAAAGCAAACGACAACGGCGCCGAGGCCTAGCGCAATCAAGAGCGTCAAGCGTCCACCCAGCCACATCAGCAGCGCGGCCGTGGGCGCTGCCGCTGTGGGGGGGGCAGCAGCAGCCGGTGCCGTTGCGGTCGCCGGAGCGCCGGCCGAGCTAGGCAGCCTGCAGGACAGACTCGGTCGCCTCCAGGAATCACTTCTCTTGAACGAGGCGCGACAAGAGATGGGAGATATCGAGAGCGGGCTCTCGATGCTCCCTGCCGAGGTAGAGGCGCTGCGAACGCGCGGATACGTGTTCCGCTCCTTCCTGGACCAGAAGCTGCGCGTGCTGGCCGAGCAGTGGGATGAGACGCGAGACCGTGTCGCCCAGGAGATCGACCGTCGAACGCGGGACCTGGAGATGGATGCCTCCGCGGCGGAGAGCGCGCTGCGCCAGGCCGCCAGCGGCGGTTCCGCCGCGATTGGGCGGGCGAGCAGCACTATTGACACACTCGAGCACAAGGTCGGCGCCGCACAGTCGGCTGTCGAGGCCCTCTACGAGAATGTCCAGACAAACCTCCAGCAGTGCCGCACGCAGATAGAACAGATCCGGTGGCTGCTCGATCAGGTAGACGAGGCAACCTTCGAGCTGTACCCTGCTGAGGACCCCGTCCTGGCCGTGCGCGCCCAGTACATGAAGTCGAAGAAGGACGGCCCCGAGGGGGTGCTGTTGGTGACGGATGAGAGGCTTATCTTCGAGCAGAAGGAGGAGGTCACCACGAAGAAGGTGCTCTTCATTGCCACCGAGAAGGAGAAACTCCAGGAAACCCTATTCGCAGTGACGGTGGGGCAGATCGAGGAAGTCAAGACCAGCCAGAAGGGCTTCCTGGGCAGCAAGCAGCTGCTCGATATCGTGTTCACGTCGGACGCTGACCTGAGCGGCGTCACCATGCGGGTCATCGGGGCCGACAATGATGAGTGGGCGGCGCTCATCGGCAGGGTCCGGTCAGGCGAGATAGCCAACGAGCGGACCAGTCCGAAGGACGAGACCGCGGTCGAAGCAGCGAGGAAAGCGCCCACCAAGTGCACCACGTGTGGCGCGACGCTCGACGTGGAAATCGTCCGCGGCATGCGGGAGATCAAGTGCGACTACTGTGGGTCGATCATCCGCTTGTAGAGGCACGGAAGCCAAACGGTACCACCACATAGCCCGCTTGAGTAAGGAGGCAACGAATGGCGGAGGAACTCGTCGGCAAGGTGACTCATTGGTTTGGCAACATCAGCGTGGCCGGCATAGACCTCAGCGGCAGACTTGCCGTGGGCGACCGGATACACGTCCTCGGCCACACCACCGATTTCGAGACGGACATTGAGTCCATGCAGATCGATCGCCAGGCCGTGACCGAGGCCGGTCCCGGTGACAGCATCGGCATCATGCTGGAATCCCGCGCTCGCGCTGGGGACAGCGTGTACAAAGTGGCCTAGCCATTGGCCGACCTCCTGCAGGGAGTCCGGCGCACAATCAAGCAGCATGCCCTCCTGGCCCACGGTGACCGGGTCGTGGTTGGCGTATCCGGGGGGCCGGATTCCCTTTGTCTCCTGCACCTCCTGGTCCGCTTCCGCGACGAGTACGACCTGCAGCTGTACGTAGCCCACCTCCATCACGGTGCGCGCGGCGCAGAAGCAGACGGCGACGCACAGTTCGTCGCCGACATCGCTGCCCAGAGGAAGCTGCCGGCAACTGTCGAGCGCCGTGACGTGCCCCAGATCGCCGACGAAGGAGGGCTTGCCTTCGAGGAGGCCGCCCGCCGCGTTCGCTACTCCTTCCTGGCGCAGGTTGCCTCTGACGTAGGGGCCGCTAGGATTGCGGTAGGCCACAATGCAGATGACCAGGCGGAGACTGTGCTGATGCACCTGCTGCGCGGCTCCGGGCTGGCTGGCCTGCGGGGGATGTTGCCCAGCACCCCGCTCACCGACTACCGCCTGATCGGCGAGTTGCCGGAGATCACCGCGGCGTCTCTCCAGCTTATCCGCCCGCTCCTCTACGTCCCTCGCCGTGAGATCGAGCTCTACTGCAGCGAGCACGGCCTCAGCCCACGGTTCGACCGCTCCAACCTTGATCAGACCTTCTTCCGCAACAGACTGAGGCACGAGCTCCTACCAACGCTCGAGCAGTACAATCCGGGGATCCGGCAGAGACTCTGCCACACAGCCCAGGTACTGGCCGCAGAATACGAGATACTGGCACAACTCCGCCGCCAGGCCTGGGGCGAAGTGGTGCGTGCGGAGTCCGACAGTTCCATAACGCTCGACCGGGCGGCCTGGCGCAATCTACCCGTGGCGCTGCAGCGAGCCACGCTTCGCCACGCAGCATACCGCCTGCGCAGAAGCCTGCGAGACGTCAACTTCGTCCACGTGGAGAATGCGCGAGCGGTGGCGCTGGAGGGGGAGACGGGAGCGCAGGCAACGCTGCCTCAGGCAGTCTCCCTCATGGTGGGCTACGAGACGCTGACAGTGGCGGACCAGGGAGTTAGCGGCCCTCCGCCGGACGAGCCGCTGCTGTGGAGCCGCCAGGCGATGCCGGTAGAGATTCCCGGCACGACGCCAATCCCAGACTCAGACTGGGTCCTGGAGGCAGAGTCACTCGCGACCTGGGATGCAGACGCTATCGCCGCCGCCGGCCGCTGGCAAGCGTACGTGGACGAAGACAGACTCCCCTCGCCGGCGGTGCTCCGGACGCGCCAGCGCGGCGACCGCTTCCGGCCTCTGGGAATGGGGGGCCACACCGTACGCCTGAGCGAGCTAATGATCAACCTCAAGGTCCCTGCTGCCTGGCGTGACCATGTCCCGCTCCTTGCAGCGGGCAGTCAGATCGTCTGGGTCTGTGGTCACCGCCTCTCCCACGACTTCGCGGTCACACCCCGCACGCGCCGCGCCGTCAAGCTGTACTTCGAGCGAGTCCCTTGAGCAGTCGGCAACGCGCGCCAGGCCTGTTTCCCAAACCGGTCCACTTGTGGTAGACTTCCCACTCGCATCGGCCCGGCCCAGCCGACTCGGATCGTGCTTGTGGCGAGCCGCGGCGCTTGCAGCCGGACGTAGGAGGCCACATGTTCCTCAAGAAACTCGATGTGAGCGAAAGGGCTCGTGAGATCATCTACTGGTTCACCATCGGCATGATCGCGCTGGTAGCGTTGATTGCGCTGGTCACTATCCTGCAGGCCTGCAGCAGGATAATCTCTCAGGCAAAGCCCCCTCTTGAGATCAGCCCGGCCGAGGCCAGACTGTGCACCGGTGAGCAGATCCTGTTCACTGTTACAGGCAGCAGCGAGGTCACTTGGGAGGCCACTGGCGGGGATATCAGCCAGAGCGGGCTCCACACTGCGGGCCAGCAGACGGGTGAGTTTGTGGTCACAGCGAGCGACCGAGGCTCCAGCAGATCCGCCCAGGTTATCGTGCGCGTCGTAGAATGCACCCCGACGCCGGACATGGCCGCTTCGCCCACGCCGCCCCCTGCGGCGACGGCCACTCCACAGGTGGGGAGTTTCACCACCGCCGATGCCAGAGGCGACGTTGGACTGTACGATACAGGCGCACCCGTTCAGGAGATCCCGGCTGGTATCGATATCCGCTCTGCCAGCGTGCGGGCCGATCTGAGGGTCGGCCTCGAGCCCGGAGAGGGAGTGCCCTCCGAGTTCGCTGACTGGGTTGAGGAGGGAGAGGTGGTCTTCTGGATCGCCCTCTACGAGCCGATCCCGGATCCGCCGGGCGCCAACACCGACTGGCTATTCGCGCTCGACCTGGATGGTGATACTACCACCGGCCGCCCGCCAGGCGAGCGGAGGATCAATCCAGATCTGGGCGACGAGGCAGTGATTCAGGTCTCCTACCGTCTAAGTACGGGCTCCTACACCCCGTACCTGTATGTCTGGAATCCGTCTGAGGGCAGCTTCACCGACTTGAGCGGGCCGGTGCGATTCGAGATTGACCGCTCACGCACCCTAATCGGGATAGCTGTCGACCTGCAGGCTCTGTCCGAAGCCGTCGAACAGACGACGGGCGTGGTGCTCGATCCAGATCAGGCGACAGGGCGAGGCGCGGCAGTGGCGTATCTCGACCAGACTCTCATCGATTTCAGCCCGGATCTGCCTGAATAGCGGTCGCTGACCCGCAGCGAGGCGCTGCGGCGCACGCCAGACGGCAGTGCGAGGACAAGCCCCGGCGACCAAGTGGCCCGCCGGGGCTTGTCGCATTCATATCGTGCGCCGGGCAGACTAGACCTGCTCGCCCGGCCCTATAGGGAGCATCACCAGGCCGCTTATCACCTTGGGATAGAAGTCCGTCGACTTCTGCGGCATGCGCTCACCGGCCGCGCTGCAATCGCGCACCTGCTCAATACGGGTCGGATTCATCACCGCGACGAAGTCGGCATCTCCACTGGCCACGGAGTCGAAGCCCATCTGTGCATCCCGCAAGAACTCAATGTGACCGTCGGCGGCCACTTCCTCCTTGCCCAACCCCACCACCCGCTCTATGAACAGCTCGTGCAGCACGCTGACGTTGAGGCTGCGCCAGGTGGGCGTGTGATCAGGCGCTATTCGCGCCATCACGTTCTCGTCCCGCAGGGCCAGCAGAGCCGTTCTTCCATCGTGGAAGCCGAAGGCCGGGGCGGGAACAGCGCTGACCTCAGCCAGGGCCGCCTGCAGCGCGGCCGGGCTGGCCACGGGCGCCACCTCGAAGTACTCTGCGGCGCGCTCCAGGAGACCGATGCCGCAGCTGTAGTCCCCGCAGCGCACCAGGCGGTGCGTGGGGAGTATCACCAGGCCAGGGTCGTCCATCCCCACCAGGCTGGCCAGGCGGTAGTTGAAGGCCGCTTCGGCCGGCGCGTCGGGGTAGCGCGAACGCATCTCGTCACGATAGTGCAGCGCCGTCTCATAGCGGTGGTGCCCGTCGGCGATTACCAGACCTCGGCGGGGAGCCATCTCCTCAACTACGGCCGAGATGACATCCGGATCGTCGACCACCCACAGCTGCTGCAGCACCTCGTTCTCGAACAGCTCCCGCACTTCGGCGGTCGGAGGTGCGGCGGTCGCCGGGGCCAGCAGATCGCTCAGGTCGCCGCCGGGATAGAGGACGAAGACGCAGCCGAAGTTGACGTCCGTAGCCTGGAGCAGACTGAACTGCCCTTCCATCGACTTGCGGAGCGTCCGCTCATGGGGAAGGACAACGCCCTTATCGAACTCGGTTAGCTCCAGCGCAGCGATCAGGCCCTGCCGAGAGCGAGTGCTTCCGTCAGGCATAGTGAAGGTCTGGCGATGCACATACAGGCAAGGAGCATCGTCCCGCTTGAGCACTCCCTCCTCCAGCCACGTCTGATATGAATCGTGCGCCCTGGTTACGGGGTTGCTGAGAGCGTCGTCGTCCGGATGGGTCTTGCCTTTGATCAGACGGGCCATATTGTAGGGGCTCAGATCGTAGTACTTGTCCTGAAGGCCGTGCCGCACGCGATCGTGCGGCTGGCTGACCACGCTGGAGAGGTCTGCCACTTTGGCTGCGTCGTAGCGAACCCCTCTGAACGGTCGTATTCTGGCCATCGTGCCCCTTAGAGCTGTCTTGCCACTTGGATGGCGATCTGGGCCACTTCATCGCCGACCCGCGCGCTCGCCTCTACCGTCCCAGCACCAACATGCGGCGAGCCGATCACCTGCGACAGTGACATCAGCTTCTGGCCGCGCTCCTCCTTCTCGTCCTCGAACACATCCAAGGCTGCACCCGCCACCTTGCCGCTGACGATAGCATCGTACAGCGCCTCCTCGTCCAGCGTGCCTCCGCGGCCGCAGTTGATGATATAGACCCCGTCCTTCATCTTGGCAATCTCTTCTCGGCCGATCATGTAGCGGGTCTCGGGAGTGTAGGGAACATGGAGGGAGATGTAGTCAGATCGCGCGATCAGCTCCTTGAGGGAGACATTGTAGGCGCCGGCGACCTCCGGGAAGGGCGGCAGGCAATGGAACAGCACCTCCATGTCGAGGAAGACCGCTTTCTGGGCCACCAGGCTGCCAATGCGTCCGCAGCCGACAAGGCCCAGCGTCTTGCCGGCCAGCTCGGTGGCCTTGCTGAAGGCCTTCTTCTCCCATTCCCCATTCCTCATCGAGGCCGTCATCTGGGGAATCCTGCGAGCGAGGGCGAGCAGGTATCCGACGGTAAGCTCGGCCACGGAATTGGAGGAGGCGGACGGCGTGTTGCGCACCTCGACTCCCTTCGACTGAGCATACTCCACGTCGATGGTGTCCAGCCCAACCCCTCCGCGGATAATCAGCTTGAGGTTGGCCGCCTTGTCGATCAAGGGCTGTCGCACCTTGGTGCGGCTGCGGACGACCATAGCGTCGTAATCCTTGATAGCATCCTCCAGGTCCTCTGGCGCGATGTCGTCTCGCACGTCAACCTCAATACCGGCCTCCCGCATCGCGGCAATGGCCGTCGCATCAGTTGGATCGCAGACTATCAGTTTCATCTCGTTTCCCCCTGGCTTGACTGGCATGCAATCGATTGACGGGCCTCACAGGCCCAGGACGTCCTCGATCTCGCCGGTCAGCCACTTCATGTCGTCCATCGTCAGGTCGCCCATGTGGGCGATGCGGAAGCACTTCTCTTTGAGGTCACCGTAGCCGTTCGAGATCATCGCCCCGCGCTTGCCCAGTTCCTTGTTCAGATCGGCGACGCTTATCGAGCGTGTGTTCTCGATGTTCGTGACCGTCGGCGAGAGGTAGCGTTCGTCAGAGTAGAGGGCAAAGTAGCGCCGCGCCCAGTCCTGCGTGTAGGCAGCCATCTCCTGATGTCGAGCCCAGCGCTTGTCCAGCCCTGCAGACAGGATATCGTCCATCTGCTTGTTGAGCGCCTGGATGATGCTGATCGCTGGAGTGGCCGGCGTCTGCCCCTTGTCGTAACGTTTGTCCATCTGATCGTAGGCGAAGTAGAACCCTGGATGCTCCACCTGCTGAGCCCGCTCCCTTGCCCTGTCGCTCACCGCGCAGACAGTCAGTCCTGGCGGCAGCGCGAAGCACTTCTGCACACCGGCCAGGCAAACGTCGAGGCCCCAGGCATCGAACTCGATCTTGACGCCCGCCATGCAGCTGACGGCGTCGACCAGGATGATCACCTGCGGATACTTCTCCCGAACGAGAGCGGCGATATCCTGCACCGGATTCAGTACGCCGGTCGACGTCTCGTTCATCACTATCGTGAGGGCGTCATACGGGCACTCGCTGCCGTCCTTGCCCAGTGCTTCGTCGACCAGCTCGGGGGTGATGGCCTGGCCCATCTCGACCTCGACCTTGTCGCAGGGCAGGCCGTTGATGCTCGTGATCTGGTGCCAGCGTTTGGAGAAAGCGCCGCACACGGTGTTCAGGACCTTCTTCGTCGAGGCCTGGCGAATGCTCCCCTCCATGACGCCGGTGGACGATGACGTGTACAGATAGACTCGTTGCTTCGTGTAGAGGAGCTGCTGCAGCTTGGGGGTCACTGCCAGGTGGAGATCGGCATACTCCTGGGAACGGTGCCCAAGCATGGGTGCGGCTTGTGCTTCGAGGATTTCGTCACGGACGTGAGTCGGGCCCGGGATAAACAGCTTCTTGTACATCAAAGCGCCTCCTGTATGTTGTATCTTCCCTCGGCGGGCAGGTAACAGGAGGCGCGTACCTAATGCGACCGGCTGGTCTGCCTCTGTCCACCTGCCTGAGAGATTCGCCCCCTAAGGGGCTTGCCCCGTCGGCGTCCTACGGCTTGGACTTTCCAGAGGTACCGAGATACAGGGTCCGTTTACCTGAGAGTTTCGCCGGCGCATCCAGCCAGTCGCACCAGCTTGCCCCTTCGGTGCCGCCTATCGGCGGGCTCTCCCCTGCATCCCATAGTCCATATTGACTTAGTGTATACTATACACCAATTCTGTCCATTTGTCAATACCTTGACACGCGAAGGACAGCGAAGTACAATGCGCCTGTTCTATGACCAGAACTAGCGACCCGGAAAACAGGTCGATACTCTACCAGCGCCGGAGGCGGGATGCCCTCGAAGAATGACTTCCTCTTCCGCGGCGACTTGGCCGCGCTCGACCCCGACGTCGCCCGACTCATTGGCTTGGAGTGGGAGCGTCAGGCCCGCAGGTTGATCCTCATTCCTTCAGAAAGCAGTGCTCCGCCCGCAGTCCGCGAGGCGGTGCAATCGGTGTTGATGAACGTCTATGCCGAGGGTTACCCGCACACGGACACGGCCTCGATGGCCGAAGACGAGATTGTCGACTTCGAGCGCTACCTTGCCCACTACAGACGCTACGGGGACCGCCGCTACTACCGGGGCGTCGAGTATGCGGACATCATCGAATCACTGGCGCGCGAGCGCTGCGCACAGGCGTTCGCCACGGATACTGTGCCCGCCGAGCGAATCCAGGCCAACGTTCAGCCTCTCTCGGGCGCGCCGGCGAACACGGCGGCGATGCTCGCTCTGCTGGACCCCGGCGATACGATCCTCAGTATGGCGCTCGCCCACGGCGGCCATCTCACCCACGGCAGCCCGGCCAACCTGGCCGGTAAGTTATACAACGTGATCTTCTACCGGGTCAACGAGCAGACCGAGCGGCTTGACTACGATCAGATCGAGGAACTGGCCAGACAGCACCGCCCCAAGCTCATCATAGCCGGCTACACCTCGTACCCCAGACTGCCGGACTGGGAGGCCTTCCGGCAGATTGCGGACCTGGTGGGCGCATACTTGCTGGCAGACATCGCCCACGTGGCCGGCATGGTCATCGCCGGAGTGTATCCCAGCCCGCTCGGCCACGCGCACGTGACCAGCTTCACCACGCACAAGACGCTCTGCGGCCCGCGGGCGGCCTGCCTGCTGACGACCGACGCCAGGCTGGGCCGCCGCATCGACCGCGCCGTGTTCCCGGGCGTCCAGGGCGGACCCCATGTGAACAAGCTCGCAGCGATGGCTACGGCATTCCGCCTGGCAAGAACGGAGCAGTTCGCACAGCTGCAGCGCCAGATAGTCGCTAACGCCGCCGTTATGGCAGAAGCCCTGGCCAATCGCGGCCTGCGCATCCCGTGTGGAGGGACGGAGACGCATCTACTGCTCGTCGACTGCAAGACTATCCGCGGTGCTGACGGCACACCGCTCATGGGCGGCCCCACGGCACGCCTGCTCGAATCGATAGGCCTGGTCGTTAACAGAAACGCGATCCCTGGCGATCGGTCGGCCAACGAGCCTAGTGGCATTCGTCTGGGCACCCCCTGGGTCACGCAGCGCGGGCTTCGCGAGCCGGAGATGGAGCGAATTGCCGATATCATCGCCAGGGCGATGAAGGGCATGGAGCCCCTGCAGTACGCCGGCGTCACTCGCCCTGTCTATCGCTCCAGGATCGATTTCGACCTGCTCCTCCAGCTGCGCAGCGAAGTGGCCAAGCTGGCCGACGCTGCGGGCACGGACTTCGAGCCCCAGCTCCGGCCTGGCGCGCAGACAGCCGAACCGGCCGGGACGCGGGACACCAAGCAGCCTCTGCAACTCTACGGGATCGAGGGCCGCGCGGCCGCATCTTTCCTCGACCAGCTGACTCCCACCAACACGAGCGATCTCCAGCAGGGGCAGTGGCGTGCGGCGGTTCTATTGGAGCCGAGCGGTCGGCTGATGAGCCGCGTCCTCCTGCAGCGCCCGGGGCCCGCTTTCCACCACTATCTTATCGCCGTGCCAACCAGGACCAGCAGCCGTGTCGTTGCCTGGCTGAGAGCGCTCTCAGAGGGCAGGGTAAGGTTCGACACCCAAGACCTGTTGCCCAAGCTGCCCGGACCCGTCGTTGTGCGCGAACTGGGCCCGGCGGACCCGTCGCTCGCCGGCCAGGACGGCCTGCAGGGCAGGCTCAGACCCACAGCCAGCTCCAAGCCCTACTTCATCGGCCTGTCCAGCGAGCGGTACGCCGGACTGACAGCGGACGCTCTGCCCCCCTTCGAATGGAAGCAGGCCGTCGTCCATCCGCAGCGAGGGCCGCTGCACCAGTGGCACACTGAGCACGGCGCAAAGATGGCCCCCTTCGCCGGATGGGACATGCCCACCTGGTACACCTCTATCGGCGAGGAACATCGCTGCGTCCGTGATTCGGCCGGCTTGTTCGATCTGACCCACATGGGCATCTTCCAGATCGAGGGCCCCCAGTCCGCCGCCTTCCTCAGCCTCGCTTGCACCAACGACGCAGACCTGCTGCGCCCCGGCGAGTCCCAGTACACCTTCCTCCTCGCCCCGGATGGGCAAGTTGTAGACGACGCGATGCTGTACGCGCTCACCGGCCCCAGCTTCCTGCTGGTGGTCAACGCGGCGAACGCAGACAAGGACTGGGCCTGGATTCAGGCCGTCAACAGCGGCCGGGTGATGATCGACGAGGAGCGCCCCTGGGTCCGCTCCAGCTTCCAGGCCGAGCTGCGCAACCTGGCCGAGCCTGAACCCGCCCGCGGCCGCCTCGTCGCCCTGGCCATCCAAGGCCCCCGCTCGCGCGAGATCCTGACCAGCCTGTTCGACGCCGCCGGCGCCAAAGCCGCAGAGGCACGTGGTCGGCTTCGTGCGCTCGAGCGCACAGGCGTTGCCGAGATGGAGCTTCCCTCGGGCCTGGCGCCACAGCGACGACGCCGCCTTGTCGTCGCCCGCACAGGCTACACAGGCGAGCCCCTCGGCTTCGAGGTCTTCGTCCATCCAGACGCGGTCCTCCCGCTGTGGGAACGGCTCTTGGCGCTGGGAAGACCCCACGGGCTGCGCCCCATCGGTTTGGGCGCCAGGGACAGCCTGCGCATCGAGGCCGGATTCCCGCTCTACGGCCACGAAATAGAAGGTCCGCTCGATCTGCGCCCGGACGACGGAGGCTTCGCCGCCTACGTGAAGCTATACAAGCCCTTCTTCGTCGGCCGCCGGCCCTTCATCGAGCACGCTAAGCAGCGTAACATGGAGGTGATCCGCTTCCGCATCGCCGAGAAAGGCGTGCGAGTTCCCAAACTGGACGACGTAGTGGTCGACGGGCATGGCCGCGTCATCGGCCAGGTTACCTCCTGCGCTCTCGACAGCGACGGGCATCTCGTGGGACAGGCCTACGTCGACGAACGTCACTCTGCAGAAGGCAGCGAGATCAATGTCTTCCCTCGCCCTAACCGTGAGGACTGGGACAAGCCTTACGAGCTGCTCAAGGTAGGCGACAAGCTCGTCCTTCACAGCGAGGCCAGGGTGGTGCGGCGTTTTCTGCGCCGGCGCTGACCCGGCGCTCTGGAAGACAAGGACGGTGACCTATTCGCCATTCGGGGTATTCCTGGCCTGCGTACTATTGACACCTGAATACACTCATGATATATTCGTCGGTGACCGCCCAGGGAGCATGGTGCGGGCCCGCCTCCACACTCTGCAGCGGTTGGCCTCCGGCAGCAGCCGACCGCTTCCGCAGGGCACGTAGGAGCAGTGGATGACCAAGTCACGCAACGAACTGATGGCGGATCGGCTGCGGGACCTGCAGGCGGGAACGCCCGATATCGAGGCCTCCGCAATCGTCAGCGTGGACGGTCTGATCATGGCCTCGGCTCTTCCCGGCACCGTGGAGGAAGACCGGGTCTCGGCGATGTCGGCCGCCATGCTTTCGCTCGGCGAGCGGATCGCGGACGAGCTAGCTCGCGGGTCGGTCGACCAAGTCTACGTCAAAGGCGACAAGGGATACGTCATTCTGATGGCTGTGGGCACCGAGGCTGTGCTGACAGCCTTGGCCCGCAAGGGCGCCAGGCTGGGCCTGATCTTGCTGGACATGAAGCGTACGGCCGAGCTTACCGCGGCACTGCTGTGACCAATAGACCCTATGGCTGATAGGAGAACGAGGCCGTGGACACACGCCTGGTAGGCGGTGTTCATAGAGTCGGCTAGTCAAGGGGAGGGCCATCCCAGGATGACCCTCCCCAGCGTTTTGGGAGGGACCGATGGAAGGCAAGATGCCCAAGTACGTGTTCTGTACAGGCGGGGTGCTGAGCAGCGTCGGCAAGGGGGTGACGGCCGCGTCACTCGGCCGAGTTCTGAAGGCGCGGGGAGTGAAGGTATCCATCCAGAAGCTAGACCCCTACCTCAACGTCGATCCCGGCACTATGTCGCCATATCAGCACGGCGAGGTGTTCGTTACCGATGACGGGGCGGAGACAGACCTGGATCTTGGCCACTACGAGCGGTTCATCGACGAGAGCCTCACGCGTGACAGCAACGTCACCGCCGGCCAGGTGTACACGGAGGTGATTTCCCGCGAGCGACGTGGCGACTTCCTGGGCGGCACCATCCAGGTCATCCCCCACATTACCAACGAGATAAAGCGGCGCATCTGTCTGGTCGGTGAAAGGAGCGGAGCGGAAGTCGTCATCGTCGAGGTTGGGGGAACCGTCGGCGACATTGAAGGACTACCGTTCCTCGACGCCCTGCGTCAGATGCGCCGCGACGTGGGCCCGTCCAATACTATGTACATACACGTCACGTTCCTGCCGCACATCGGCGCCACCGGTGAACTGAAGACGAAGCCGACCCAACACAGCGTGCGCGAGCTGCGCTCAATCGGCATTCAACCCGACGTGATCATCGCCAGGGCAGACCATCCCATCGACGACACGCTCTGCGACAAGATCGCTTTGTTCTGCGACGTCGACCGGCGCGCCGTCGTGCCCATGGTTACCGCACCGGTGCTCTACGCTGTTCCGCTAGCGATCGAAGATACGGGGCTGGGCGATTTCACCGTCGAGCGGCTCGGGCTCAAGACCGCACCGCCTGACCTTGCCGAGTGGCGCAGTCTCGTCGAGCGAATCAAGGCTCCAAAGCCCAGTTTGCCAATCGCCTTGGTTGGCAAGTACGTAGAACTGCATGACGCCTACATCAGCGTTCGCGAGGCCCTGTTCCACGCCGCCCTGGCCTACGGGCAGGAACTCGATCTGCGCTACGTGAGCTCAGAGGCTCTTGAGCAGGGCGAGGACTGGGAGAAGCTCGAAGAGGTCGCCGGCATAGTCGTCCCCGGCGGCTTCGGCGAGCGGGGCATCGAGGGCAAGATCGCTGCAGCCCGATGGGCACGCGAGAACCGCGTACCATACCTGGGGCTCTGCCTCGGCCTGCAAGTGCTCATCATCGAGCTGGCGCGGCACGCCCTGGGCAGCGACGAGGCCGGCAGCTCTGAGTTCGATGCGGAGACCAGGCACCCAGTGATCGACCTGATGCCGGATCAGGAGGATGTGACGGACAAGGGCGGAACGATGCGCCTGGGCGTCTACCCGTGCAGGTTGACGCCGGGCACGAAGGCGGCCGAGGCATACGGCGTGGAACAGGTGAATGAGCGCCATCGCCATCGCTACGAGGTGAACAACGCCTACCGTGACCTCCTTTCGGAAGCGGGCCTGGTCTTCAGCGGCCTTTCGCCGGATAGGCGCCTGGTAGAGATAGCTGAGGTGGCTGACCATCCGTACATGCTGGGAACGCAGTTCCACC
>Ga0307421_1000558_pt1 | contig 23959 bp, 18 predicted proteins | sample SalMarWE160270MG_FD_202163 | JGI IMG/M metagenome (GOLD analysis project Ga0307421, IMG submission 202163) | Salt marsh sediment microbial communities from the Plum Island Ecosystem LTER, Massachusetts, United States - WE1602-70 | ecosystem: Environmental > Aquatic > Marine > Intertidal zone >...
CCCTTGCTCTTGCGTTGCTCCAATACGCCGCTATTGCCTATCTAATACCTCTGATCTACAATCAATATGAACCCGAGCCCGGAGGAGGCGCCTTCGGGCGTCTAACCCTGACACGGAGTAGAGAGAATGGATCTAGACAAGTTCACGCAGAAGGCCCAGGAGGCCGTTGTCGCCGCTCAATCGCTGGCCGGCGAGTATAGTCACGGCCAGATCGAGCCCGAGCACTTGCTGTCCGTCTTGCTGCGCCAGTCGGACGGCGTCGCCCCCCAGATCGTCCAGAAGCTGGGGGCCGACCCGAGCGCACTGGCGCTGGCCGTGCAGGGGGAGCTAGAGCGGAAGCCGAAGGTGAGCGGGGCGACGACCCAACTGGGCCTATCGCGCGACCTAGCGGGGGCGCTGGGCGAGGCGGAGAAGATCGCCTCGCGAATGCGGGATGACTACGTCAGCACCGAGCACCTGCTGCTGGCTCTCGCCGGCGGATCGGGTGGCGATGCTGCGCGGTTTCTCGCCGCCCATGGCGTAACCGAGGATGCCGTTCTTCGGGCGCTGACTTCCATCCGCGGCAGCCAGAGAGTGACCAGCCAGAATCCGGAGGCCACCTACCAGGCGTTGGAGAAGTATGGCCGCGACCTGACACAGCTCGCCCGCGATGGGAAGCTGGACCCGGTGATCGGCAGAGACGATGAGATCAGGCGGGTGATGCGGATTCTCAGCCGTCGCACCAAGAACAACCCGGTGCTCGTGGGTGATGCGGGCGTCGGGAAGACTGCCATCGCCGAAGGGTTGGCCCAGCGGATCGTGCGCGGCGACGTGCCGGAGGGGTTGAAGAACCGACGCCTGGTGGCGCTCGACATGGGCGCGCTGATCGCCGGCGCCAAGTATCGGGGCGAGTTCGAAGAGCGTCTCAAAGCGGTGCTCAAGGAGGTGAAAGATGCCGAGGGCGAAGTCATCCTGTTCATAGACGAGCTCCACACTGTCGTCGGCGCGGGGGCCGCCGAGGGGGCCATGGACGCCAGCAACATGCTCAAGCCCATGCTGGCCCGTGGGGAGCTCCACGCCATAGGAGCAACGACGATCGACGAGTACCGCAAGTACATCGAGAAGGATGCGGCGCTCGAGCGGCGCTTCCAGCCGGTCTACATTGACGAGCCGTCAGTCGAGGATACGATCAGCATTCTCAGGGGGCTGAAGGGGCGCTACGAGGTGCACCACGGTGTGCGCATCCAGGATGGCGCGGCGATTGCCGCGGCAGCGCTCAGCCATCGCTACATCACAGACCGGCACCTGCCGGACAAGGCGATCGACCTGATTGACGAGGCGGCGTCCCGGCTGCGCATGGAGATCGATTCTAAGCCGGCGGAGCTGGACGAGGTTGATCGGCGCGTGATGCAGCTCGAGATCGAGCGCGAGGCTCTCAAGAAGGAGAAGGACAAGGCCAGCAAGGAGCGGCTGAAGAAGCTGGAGAAGGAGCTGGCCGACCTGCAGGAGCAGAGCAACGCGCTGCGCAGCCGCTGGGACGAGGAGAAGGCCGCCATCCAGGCCATGCGCGATATCAAGGAGGAGGTGGAGCGGGTGCGCCACCAGATTGAGGAGGCGCAGCGCGCCGCGGACTACGCTCGCGCCTCGGAGCTCCAGTATACGAGGCTCGTCGAGCTGGAGGAACAGCTCAAAGAGCAGGAAGAGAGACTGCAGGCAATGCAGGCGGATCGACCGCTCTTGAAGGAGGAGGTCAGCGCCGAGGACGTGGCCGAAGTAGTGGCCGAGTGGACCGGCATCCCAGTCTCCAAGCTGCTCGAGGGCGAGATGGAGAAGCTGCTGCGCATGGAGGAGGCGCTGCACGAACGGGTTGTCGGCCAGGACGAGGCCGTTACCGCCGTCTCCAACGCCGTGCGCCGGGCGCGAGCCGGCCTGCAGGATCCGAACCGGCCGATCGGCACCTTCATCTTTCTGGGCCCGACCGGCGTGGGCAAAACGGAGCTGGCCCGGGCCCTGGCCGAATTCCTCTTCGATACCGAGGAAGCCATGGTACGCATAGACATGAGCGAGTATCAGGAGCGCCATACAGTATCGAGGCTCATCGGCGCCCCGCCGGGCTATGTGGGTTATGATGAAGGCGGCCAGCTCACGGAGGCGGTGCGCCGCCGCCCGTACAGCGTGGTCCTGTTCGACGAGATCGAGAAGGCTCACACCGAGGTCTTCAACACGCTCCTGCAGCTTCTGGACGAGGGCAGGCTTACCGACGGGCACGGTCGTACTGTCGATTTCAAGAACACCATAGTCATAATGACCAGCAACGTAGGGAGCCGCTGGATCAAGGAGATGGGAGCAGAGGAGGCGCGGGACAGGGTACTGGAGGAGCTCGATCGGACCTTCCGGCCGGAGTTCCTCAACCGCGTTGACGAGGTCATCCTATTCCGCAGCCTGACCAAGGAGGATCTGCAGCGTATCGTCGATATCCAGGTGCAGCACCTGGGCGAACTGCTGGCCGAGCGGGGCATCAATCTGGAGATGACTGAGGCGGCCCGGAAGTACCTGGCGGAAGCGGGCTACGATCCCGTGTTCGGGGCCCGGCCGCTCAAGCGTGTCATCCAGCGCGAGGTGCAGGATGCCCTGGCTGCCGCTGTTCTGCAGGGCCAGTTTGGAGAAGGAGACACGGTCCACGTCGATGCGAAGGATGGACGGATCATCCTCACCTAGCGGGCTTGGAGGGCGCCCGGGCGGCCAGAACGTTGGGTTTTTGTTCCTATGTGCGGTATAATGACGGTGGGAGGCCTTGTTCCGGCCTCAGGGGAGAACCAGTAGAATATGATGAGGTTGGATCGTTTCACCGAGCGTGCTCAGGACTCGGCGCAGCGGGCGCTGGAGATCATGACTCGCTACGGACATACTCAAATCGACGTCGAACACCTGCTGCTGGCCCTGGTGGAGCAGACGGACGGGGTGGTGCCCCATATCCTCAGGAAGGTGGGCATCGACGCCGAGCACGTCCGCGAACGTCTCGATGAGGCGTTGAGCGGCAGCCCCAAGGCGGGCATCTACGGCAGCAGCGGCGTGGGACAGGTCTTCATTACGCCCCGGCTGAAGCGGGTGTTGGACAAGGCGAACGACGAGGCGAACGACCTGAAGGACGACTACATCTCGACGGAGCACCTGTTCCTGGCCATCGCCAGCGAGACGAACACTGCGTCATCGAAGCTGCTCCGCGAGAGCGGTGTCACCAAGGAGCGCGTTCACAGCGCAATCAAGGACATCCGAGGTGGGCAGCGCGTCACCGACCGCAGGGCCGAATCGCGCTACCGCACGCTGGAGAAGTACAGCCGCGACCTGACCAGGATGGCCAGGGCCGGCAAGCTCGACCCGGTGATCGGCCGCGACGGCGAGATCCTGCGAGTGATCCAGATCCTCTGCCGCCGCACGAAGAACAACCCCGTCTTGATCGGCGAGCCCGGTGTGGGCAAGACGGCGATAGTTGAAGGCCTGGCCCGCAAGATCGCCGCGGACGACGTGCCCGAGATACTGAAGGGCAAGCAAGTCATCCAGCTCGACCTGGCGGCGATGGTCGCCGGTTCGCGCTTTCGCGGTGAGTTCGAGGAGCGGCTGAAGGGCGTCATCGAGGAGATTCAGCGCTCGCAGGGCGAGATCATCCTCTTTATCGACGAGCTGCACACAGTGGTGGGAGCCGGCGCCGGGATGGGTGCGCTCGACGCTTCCAGCATGATGAAGCCCGCTCTGGCAAGGGGCGAGCTGCAGTGCGTCGGGGCGACGACTCTGGACGAGTACAGGCAGTACATAGAGCGCGACGGTGCGCTGGAGCGGCGCTTCGCCTCCGTGTTCGTCGAGGAGCCGACGGTCGAAGAGACGATCGAGATGCTGCGCGGTCTGCGCGACCGGTACGAAGCCCATCACAAGGTGGGCATCTCGGACGAGGCGGTGATCGCAGCGGCTCGTCTCTCGCAGAGGTACGTGACCGACCGGCGACTGCCGGACAAAGCCATCGACCTGGTGGACGAGGCTGCGTCCAAGCTGCGCGTGGCGCTCTATACACTCCCGCCGCAACTCAAGCAGACACAGATCGAGCTGCAGCGTCTGCAGACGGAGATCGAGGCGGCCAGTGCGCTGGAGGAGTACAAGCGGGCCGCCGAGTTGAAGACGGAGCGGATCAATCTGCAAGAGGAGTTCGCCGCCAAGCGGGAAGAGTGGCAGCAAGAGCACGAGATCGAGGAGACCGTCGACGAGGAGGACATTGCCGAGGTCGTCGCCAGCTGGACCGGCATACCGGTGTCTCAGATGATGGAGAGCGAGGCGGAGAGGCTGCTCCGCATGGAAGACGCGCTGCACGAGCGTGTCATCGGCCAGGACGAGGCAGTCGCAGCGGTGTCTGATGCGATCCGGCGCGCCCGGTCCGGACTCAAGGACCCCAGCCGACCTATCGGCAGCTTCATCTTCCTGGGCTCGTCCGGTGTGGGCAAGACCGAGCTGGCGAAGGCCCTGGCCTGGTACCTCTTCGATGACGAAGATGCTCTGCTGCGCGTCGATATGAGCGAGTATCGCGAGCATCATACCGTCAGCCGCCTGTTCGGCGCACCGCCAGGTTATGTGGGCTACGAGCAGGGGGGCCAGCTGACCGAGGCGGTTCGCAGACGGCCCTACCGGGTCGTGCTCTTCGACGAGATCGAGAAGGCCCACCCGGACGTCTGGAACGCACTGCTGCAGATACTCGATGACGGCAGGCTGACCGACGGGCAGGGCCACGTCGTCGATTTCCGCAACACGGTCATTATCATGACCTCGAATGTGGGCACCGAGTTTGCACACAAGGGCGGCAAGATGGGGCTGCTGCCCGGGGATGGCGGCAGCCGGGACGAGGAAGAAAGCCAGCGCGACATCGCCGATGCCCTGAAGAAGACATTCCGGCCGGAGTTTCTCAATCGCCTGGACGAGATCATCATCTTCAGCGACCTGACCATTGAGGACGTGGAGAGCATAGTAGACCTGCAGATGTCAGAGATCTCCCAACGGCTGGCCGAACGGGGTCTCGAAGTACAGCTGACCGACGCTTCGCGGAACTGGCTAGCCCGAGAGGGATACGATCCCCAGTTCGGCGCTCGTCCGCTGCGCCGGGCCTTGCAGCGACACGTCGAGAGTCCGCTCAGCGTCCAGCTACTGCGAGGCGAGTTCGAAGGAGGCGACCTGGTGATCGTCGATGGTGGCGAAGAAGGGCTCGTGTTCGACCGCAAGCCCGGCAAGGGCAGTGTGCCGACCGCACTGGAGATGCCGTCCGAGACGTCGGCGGAGGCGGAGCCGGTGGGCCGCCAGAAGCGGAAGAGCTAGGTGTTCTAGCGCAGGAGCTAAGAACCAAGAGGGCTCGGGGAAGCTCCCCGAGCCCTCAATCATTCAGCTTGTGTCGGGCCGCCCAGCGCCGGCCGGCTGCGCCCCTAGGTCAGCACCTGAGCGAAGTCGGCAGGCCTGATGCCAGGGCTCTCTATCCCCTGCTCCTGGTAGAAGCGCGCGATCGCTGCCTCCACATCCTCAACTGCCTTGCCCGCGAGGGCCTCTTCCAGCTCGGCCAGCTTAGACTGGGGGAAGAAGAAGAAGTCTCCGGACAGCGAGACACTGGCCACGTGCCCATCCCGCAGCTCGGCTGTCCCCCGGATGAGGCCCCCCGGCGCTTTGTGCAGCTTCTGCTGCACCTCGACGCCGGTCTGGATCTTCACCCGCCTTCCGACCGCCCGGCGCCTGGGCCGGTTGAGCCACTCTTCGCTGAGGAGCTCAGCCGCCAGCTCGTCCGTCTTGGCTCGCCACTGCGCGTCGACCTCGCCCACCACGTCCAGCGGGCCGAGGACGGTCGTGAAGTGCTCGGCCAGGAGGTCCCATAGCTCTTCCCGCGGAGGGGCGGAGCCCAGCTCGCGGCGGACGGTGGACAGGTTCTCCCACAGCGTCTTGTACACCTTGTCGCGGAACTTCTCGTCCGGCACCTTCAGCACGCGGGCCATCATCTCGTAGTCGAAGTCGACGATCAGGTTGCCGACCAGGACGACATAGTCGCCGATCTCTGCCACGCCGGTGCCGGATATCTTGCGCCCGGCGACGACGACGTCGTTGACCGGCCGGTACTCGGCCGGGATGCCCAGAGCCCGGTAGGCTTCGACCGGCGCAGCCAGGAACCTGCGGTAGAAGGCCTCCTTGCTCGCCGGCACGAGGGGGTTGTCCCGGTGGATGATGAGCTGATAGAACAGCTGCTCGCCGTCCAGGTAGACGGCTCCACCGCCGACCTCTCGCCGGAAGATGGGGATGCCGTTCTGGCAGCAGAAGGCCACGTCCACCTCCTGCTCGACATCCTGGAAGCAGCCGATGCACACGTATGGCGATCCCGGTGAGAGCAGGTTCAGGCCTTCGCGTCCCAGCCGAGGTTGGGCGTGGTAGAGCAACTGCGAATCCTGCCAGGAAACAGTGTCCAGCCGGTTGAGCTTCATCGGGTTAGGTCGTCTTCAACTGGCGGGCCGCTAGCTGGGCCACGTCCATCACCCGCAGCCGTGCTTTCTCCAGTCGGGCGGCGCCTGCCAGCGTGCGATTGCACTGCTGGCAGGCCGAGAGCAGCATCCTGGCCCCGGTGGCCTGGGCCTCCTCGACCCGCCGCTTGGCTACCGCGGCCGAAAGGTCCTTGTCCGCCATCTCCACGTCCCCGCCTCCGCCGCAGCAGAGGGAGTAATCATGGTGGTGCTCCATTTCGACGAAGCTCACTCCGGGGATGGCCCGGATGACGTTGCGCGGCGCGTCGTAGACGCCGGTCGATCTGCCCAAGTCGCAGGGGTCGTGGTAGGTCACCGTCTCTTCGAGCGGCTCGAACTGCAGCTTGCCGGAGTCTATCAGCTGCTCCATGAGCTCGGTAATGTGCCGCACCTCGAATCCCAGCGGCTCGCCCAGCACACGCGGATACTCGTGCTTCAACGTGTGGTAGCAGGAGGGGCAGCCGGTGACCAGCAGCTCGGCGCCTGTCCTTCGCACAGCTTCCGCGTTGTGGCGCACGGATTCCTCCGCCGCATCGCCCATACCGGCGATCATCAGAGGGAAGCCGCAGCACCACTCCTCACCCCCCAGCGTCATGTAGTCTACGCCGGCGGCCTCCATCACCTCGACGATGCTCTGAGGCACTGCGTAAGACTGGGGATAGAATGAGGCAACGCAGCCCACGAAGTAGACGACCTGAGCCTCCGTCTTGCCGCCCACACCTGTCGGAACCTGGGGCAGATTGCGGCTCCAGATCAAGCGGTCTTCGTTCGCGTCGCCGGAGAGGTTGTAGTGCTTGGTCACCATCTCCCGCAGATGATCGAGGCTCTCGGGGTAGACTCCCTGGTCGACGAGGGTCTCCCGCATCGAGATCCACAGGTCGCGCGTGCTTATGTTCACCGGGCAGACGACGCCGCAACGGCCGCACATCGTGCAGTCGTAGGTCCCTTCGGAGAAGCCGGCCAGCCTCTCTTCGGTAGCTCCGCGCAGGCCCAGCAGCCGCCCCAGCCAGCCGAGCTGCTGCGCTCTGAAGAATGAGCGCGTGCTCTCAATCTTGCCCAGAGGTGTTATTGCCTCCAGGGCCTGCTTCTCCTGGTAGGTGGGACACCAGGTGATGCACTCGCCGCAGCGGGTGCAGGCATCGAGCTCCATCAGCTGCATGGTCGTGAAACGCTTGAGGTCAAGCTTCCGCATGTCCGACCTCCTGCTCCACCTGGCGACCGACTGTCACCAGCGCGCCAGCAATGACGTGCATGAACTTGGAAAAGGGGATGGTGACTATGACGATCGACGTGAGCAGCCCGTGGATCAGGTACATCCAGGCGTAGGCGCTGTTCCAGTCGAGCTGCAGGCCGTTCAAGAGCGGGGCCATTGGATAGGCGACGAAGGCGTAGCAGGCTGTCGATCCGGCGTGAGCCGAGTTGAGCCGGACCAGCTCCGTCACCCACCCCGAGAGGAGAATCAGGCCCAGGCCGACGACCATCCAGGTGTCCATCGGGCCGGTCCGTAGCTGCGGGATCCGGAACAGGTATCGCCGGACTACGAAGAAGAGCAGCCCTATGGTCATCAGCAGGGCGCCGATCTCGTTCAGCACAGCGGTGACGGGATGGTCCTGGTTGACCCACATGGCGATCCAATCGACGTGCTCCAGGTGGAACACGTGGATGAGCAGCTTGTCGCTCAGTGCCGAGATGCCGGAAAGGCCCATCGTTAGCATGAAGCCGCTGAGGAGCATGAAGTGGGTGAGCCATCGCCAGAAGCTGTTCCTAAGCAGGCGCCGGTTGAACCAGGCCTCGGCGATGAAGCCCTTCACCAGCAGCCACATCCTGCGCCAGGGGGCGCCGCTTGGCCGCCTGCTAGATCCGCCCCTGCGCCAGCCGGCGAGGACTACCCACATACCGGCGCAAAAGAGGACCATCATCGGCAGGTGGGCGATCCAGAAGACAGTCTCTGCTCTCTCCAGCGTCATAGCAGTGCTCTCCTCCAGGCGCTGTTGCCGCGCCTGCACGCCTTCACTAGATGCAACGCGGCGGCGGGCGATGGCTTCTGCTTCGCGCGGCCATCAGCTGCCCGCCGCCCAGTGCTACTCTCCGTGCGCGAAAGGTACCCGGCTAGCCGAGAACGCCCTTGTACTTCTCCGCCTCCTCCTCAATCAGCGCCTTCAGATCAGGCGAGTCAGCTTTCATGAGGTTCTCCAGCTCGGCCGGGTTGGCCATCTCTATCTTGATCAGCCAGCCCTCTTTGTAGGGGGATTCGTTGACCAAAGTGGGGTCGAACTCCAGTTCCTTGTTCACTTCGGCCAGCTTACCGCTGACGACCGCCGGGATACGGCCGACCCACTTTCCGGATTCCATCGACATGAAGGTCTCGCCCTGCTTTACTTCCCGCCCTGGCCGGGCGCTTTCGACGAACACGATCTCCTGGGCTATGGCCTGGCCGAAGGAAGTCATGCCTTGGACTATCACATTGCCCTCCACACGGGCCCAGTTATGCAGCTTGTCATAGTACAGGTCATCCGGATAGTCGTAGCCTGCGATCTGCATCGTTGCACCTCCCCGTGATCGTGTACATACAGTGAGCAGCTGATGCCGTCAACTCCGGGATTGCTTGCTGGCTCCGCTGTAGCACAAAAAGGCACCGCGCATAGATCGCGGTGCCTGGCCTTACGAAGGCTATCTACAGGTCCTCCTGCACGCTAGGCGGACTGCTCCATCTGGCCCAAGCTGCGCAGCAGGCGTGACTTCCGTCGCGCCGCGTTGTTCTGATGGATTATCCCTTTCGTAGCGGCCTTATCCAGAGCGCTCACTGCCGCGCGCACAGCCTGCCGGGCTTCCTCAGCCTGCCCGGCCTCGATCAACTGTCGTGCCCTCTTGACCGCGGTGCGAGCTCGTCCGCGGTACTCGCGGTTGTGCAGACGCCTACGCTCGGCGCTACGCAGCCTCTTGATAGCAGATTTCGTGTTCGCCAACAGACTCCCTCCAGCAACTCTTCTAGACAGGACGCTATTTTACATCAAGTACGGCGGTTTGTAAAGACCGGACAGCCCGCCCCGGCGAATGTGCTTGACAGGCCCTATCCTGATGCTATCATGAGTGTGGCGCCCAAGGCGGCCAGACGGTTGCGCTTCCCTCTGGGAGGCGAGGAAAGTCCGGGCTCCACAGGGCACGGTGCTGGGTAACACCCAGGCGGGGCGACCCGACGGAAGAGGGCCACAGAAAAGCAGACAGCCGGGGCAGCCTAGCTGCCCCGGTGATGGTGAAAAGGTGGTGTAAGAGACCACCGGCGTCCGCGGCGACGCGGGCGGCCAGGCAACCCCCACCGGGAGCAAGGCCAAGCAGGGGCAAGCCCGCTTCGGCGGCGCGAGGCGGCCCGCCTCGCACGATCCCCGGGTAGGCCGCGTGAGGCGGCGGGCAACTGCCGTCCCAGATAGATGACCGTCCGCGACAGAACCCGGCTTATCGGCCGGCTTGGGCGCCGCCGCTATGGCTCGTACCGAAGTGCCTGCGGCTCCGGCCGGAGAATCCGAGAATAGGCCGGCGGCGAGCGGCAGCGGCTTGCCGTTCGGCGCCGGGCAAGGTATACTGCGCCGACCGAAATCACAATGCGGCTCCAGCACCTGGTCCTCCAAGGATACAAGTCTTTTGCCACCAAGACGGAGTTCCCGCTGCCGAAGGGAATCACGGCTATCGTCGGCCCCAACGGGTCGGGCAAAAGCAACGTAGCGGACGCCATCCGCTGGGTGCTGGGCGAGCAGCGGATGCGGGCGCTGCGGGGCCGGACCACGGAGGACATGATCTTCGCCGGAGGCCGCCGGCGCGCACGGGCGGGTATGGCCGAGGTCTCCCTTACCTTCGACAACTCCGACGGCCACCTTCCGATCGAGTACGGCGAGGTTACCATCACCAGGCGCGCCTACCGGTCCGGGGACAACGAGTACCTGATCAACGGAGCGCGGGTGCGGCTGCGTGATATCAACGACCTGCTGGCCGAGAGTGGCCTCAGCCAGCATACCTACACGGTCATCGGCCAGGGCCTGGTGGACGCGGCCCTGTCGCTGCGCGCCCTGGAAAGGCGGACACTCTTCGAGGACGCGGCCGGAATAGGGCTCTACCGCTCCAGACGCGAGGAGGCTTTGACCCGGCTGGAGGAAACGCGGCGGAATCTGGAGCGCGTCCACGATATCATCGCCGAGATCACACCGCGCCTCAGACGCCTGGCCCGCGAAGCCGAGCAGGTCGAGGAGCACCGCCGCCAGAGCGCGCATATGGAGCGGCTGCAGGCGACCTGGTACGGCTATCATTGGGGCCGGAGGCAGGAAGCACTGGCTCACGAGTTGGAGCGGGCGTCGGCGCTGGAAGCCGCTCTCGAGGAGCGCCGGAAGGAGACGGGAGAGGCGGCCGAGCAGTTGAGCGACTCTCGCCGGCGTGAGGACGAGCTGCGCAATCGTCTTCGTGAGCTCCACGCGCATAGCTCCGATCTGTATGCCGCCGCGGGTGACGCGCGGCGCGAGCTTGCCGTAGCGGAGGAGCGGGCCCGCCTTCTGGCCACCAGGTACGAGGAGTTGGGCGCCGAGCTCGAGCCCTTGTCCGCGCAATACGAGGCCCAGTCCGCGACCGTTGATGAGCTCGAAGCGCAGGCGACCAAGCTGGATAGCGTGCTGCAGGAGCGCAAGGCACACCTGCTGGAAGAGGAGCAGAAGTGGGACGCGGCGATGACGCAGGCTGAGCAGCCTGCCGAGCGGCGCTCCCAACTGGAGCAGGAGCTGCAGGCGGCCCGCGAGGAGCTTGACGAGCTCGATCGGCTGCTTCTCGAGCGAAGGGCGGATGCAGCCAGGCTGGCAGGCCAGAGGGAGGCCCTGAGCCGGATGGAGTCGTCCGGCCTCGCCTGCGAGGGGGCCGTGCAAGCGCTCGTGCAGGCCAGCCTGTGGGGAATCGTCGGCCCCCTGGCCGGATTGCTGGAAGTGCCGGCCGAGTGGCGCCCGGCTCTCGAAGCCGCCCTCGCTCAAGAGCTTCAGGCCATCGTTGTTGAGAAGGCCTCGCTCATAGATGAGGTGCGCAAGATTGTCGAATCGTCTGGCGGGCGGGTCACTTTGCTGCCGCTCGACAGCCTGCGCCCGCCGCCACCCCTGCCTGACGGCGCACGGAGGGCGGCCGACATCGTATCCTGCGACGATCGCCTTCGCCCCGCCGTCGAGGCCGTCCTGGGCCCCGTCGCCCTATGCGGCGACCTGGCCGAGGCTCAGGCTCTGGCCCCGGGTCTTCCCTCGGGGACGCGATGTTTGACGCGGGACGGAACGCTGCTGGGCGCCGAGGGGACGCTTTCGCTCGGCCGCCGGCCGGAGAGTGACGCGCCTCCTATGGCGGAGACGGCCCAGACGATATCGGCCAGGCTGGCCGAAGTCGAGGCCGACTGCGAGCAGCTGGAGGACCGCCGGCAGGAGCAGGCGGAGCGGGTATCCGCTCTCGGCTCGGAGCTGGAGAAGCTGGCCGAGGAGGCTGCCCGCGCGACCGAGGAGGCCGCCAGAGCGGAGAGGGAGACCCTGGGCAGCGTTCGTACCAGCGTGGCCGTCGCCGAGGAGGGGCGGCGCAACAGCGAGGCCGCCCTTGCGAGGGAGAATGCTCAGCTGGCCAGGATTGGCACGCAGATCAGCGCTCGCCGTGACCGGGCAGCGGAGCTGGAGAGCGAGCGGGCGGCAGTTGCTGCCCGTCTGGAGGAACTGCGCCAGCGGTCATCGCAGATGGAAGAGCAACTGAAGGAGGCCCGGGGGCGGATACAGCCAGCGGAAGAGGAGCTGGCCCAACTGGGCGCGTCGCAGGCCGAGTTGGAGAGGAAGGAGCGGTCTGCCCACGAGCGGGTGCGCGACGCCGAGGCGCGCTTCGGCAGAGCGCAACTGGACGTGGCCCGCTGCGAGGATGAGCTCAAGCTGCTGGCCAGGCGCATCGAGGAGGACCTGGGGCTGGTTGAGCTGGAGCTGGCGGAACCAGTGACGGCGCAGACGCCGTTGCCGCTTCGCCCGGTTGTCTCCCAGCTGCCCGTGGTCGAGGAACTGCCGGACGGCATCGAGGAGGAGATCCACCGCCTGAAGGCCCGGCTCCATAGGCTGGGCATGGTCAACCCGAACGCGCCCGAAGAGCACGCTGAAGTCCGCGAGCGCCACCAGTTCCTCACCGAGCAATCCGCTGACCTTGAGTCTGCGTCTGGCCAGCTGCGCCAGGTGGTGGCTGAGCTGGACGATCTGATGGAAACCGCCTTCAGGGACACGTTCGACGCGGTAGCGGCCCGGTTCACGGAGATGTTCCCTCTGCTGTTCAGCGGAGGCAGCGCCCGGCTGGAGCTAACGGAACCGGGCGATCTCACCAATACCGGCGTGGACATCGTTGCCCAGCCGCCGGGAAAGCGGGCTCAACGCCTGGCGCTGCTCTCAGGAGGCGAGAGGGCCCTCACCGCGGCTGCGCTGCTCTTCGCTCTCCTGCACGTCAGCCCCACCCCGTTCTGCGTGCTGGACGAAGTCGATGCTATGCTGGACGAGGCGAACGTGGGTCGATTCCGGGGAGCGCTGGAGGAACTGGCTCAGAGGACGCAGTTCATCGTGATCACGCATAACCGTACGACGGTCGAGGCCGCGGAGACGATCTACGGCGTCTCCATGGGATCCGACGGCGTCTCGCAAGTAGTATCGATGCAGCTGGAGAAGGAGTGAGCTGCCTGTAGCCACTTGCGGCGCCCAGGCCTTCGTTACGGGGGGATACAGAGCTGTAACCTCCCGTCTATTGCGGCTGCGCCTCACTTGATGTATACTTGTATTAGAGTGACGTGATCCGGCTGAGATCCTCCGGATCGAACCGGATCGCAGTTGTAGCAGGGCCGTGCCTGGGAGCCAGCCGATCCCGCCCCGGCTGCTCCCGGGCACGGCCTGTTATGTGCCACCAGAGCCTGATCTGGCCCTAGAAGGGTAAACTGGCCAGCAGTCCAGAAACCAGGGCCAGGGCCGCCACCACAAGCAGGATGTAGCGAATCGCCCCCCGCAGTGCCCCGGACTCGGGCGCCGCAACCGTGCTGCAGCCGACGACCAGCTTGGCCGGCGCGATCGCCGACCCGACGGCACCGCCCGCCGTCTGCGCACCCAGGACGAGCAGCGGATCCACTCCCACCAGTGTCGCTACCTCCTGCTGGAGCGGCGCGAAGAGGAGATTGGAGCTTGTGTTCGAGCCGCTCAGGAAGGCTCCCAGCGCGCCGATCAGCGGCGCGACGAAGGGGAAGGCCTGGCCGGCGCTGGCCACAATGCCGTCCGCCAGCACCTGCGTCATCCCGGCGTGCTCCATGGTGACAGCCATCCCTACCAGGGTCACGATGCCCAGAGCAGAGAGGCTGACCTGCTTGCAGACGCTTCCCAGGATCCGGCGTCCGGCGCCATCGCCATACCAGCCGCGCGCCCTTCCCAGGCCGAATACGAGCAGCGAGGCGTAGGTCAGCAATGCCCCGGTGTGCCCGAATACGCTGATTGCGCGGCCCTCGCTCGCCGCAGTAGTGAAGCCTGACGAAGTGGTCAGTTCTGGGAATGCGGCGCTCAGCACCACCTGATCGACGAATTCCCGTATCGGACCGACCTGTGCGGCCAGCACGATCAGTACCAGGAGGGCGTATGGAGCCAGGGCCCATCCGGTGCTCATCCCTCTGGGCAGGGCTCGGTCCTCCTTGCTGGTGCGCCTTGCGCTGCCATGCCGGCGTGCCCAGGCGACTGCCACTGCCAGGCCGGCCAGCCCGGCCAGCATGGAGGCCACCGCCCAGAGGCCCGTCGTGGCCGCAGCATACTGTACTGCCGCCATCGTCGCCCCGATCAGTGCCAGCGGGGCCAGGCCTGGCTTCAGCATCCGCCGGCCCCCTGCTGCCCAGAGCGCTCCCGCCCCGCAGGCCAGGCAGGCCAGCCCCAGCAGAAGGGCAGACCAGGGTGCGAGTTCCGCTCCATTCCGTCCGGTGGCTGCAATGAGGGCGTGGAAGCTGGCTCCCAGCGAGCCGAACGTGACCGCCCAGGTATGTCCAACCGTGGTGACGACGACTGCAACCAGGGGAGCGAATCCCACGCTGACCAACAGCGGGGCGACCACCGCGACCGGCACGCCGAGGCCGCCGACCCCCTGCAGGAAGCTGCTGAAGACCCAGCCGAGCAGCAGCACCCGGAGTGCCGGCTCGGCCGTTAGGGCCGCCACGCGGCTGCCGATTGCAGCAACGACGCCTGCCTCGTAGGTGACGCGGTAGAAGAGCATCGCCCCCCAGATGATGTAGATCACGTAGAGGCTGACGAACAGGCCCTTCAACTGGGCGTAGGCCAGCACGTCCCCACCGGCTCCAAACCTGAGCACGGCCACCAAGGCGGCCACCGCCCAGCCGACCGCCCCGGCTGCCGCTGCGCCCCAGCGGAAGACCAGCATCAGCAGCAGAACGGCGATGACGGGGAGCAGCGAGAGCAGCCAATCCATTTCCGGGCTCCGGTAACGTCTGTGCCTACAGCAATGCCCCCCCACGTGCGGCGGAGGGCCCTGGAGTAGCCTGTGCTGGTGCTGCTGGGACGCTGCGCCGGGTGTACGCCTAGGAGTGCGGCTCGCCGGGGCCGGGCGGCAGCAGCACGCGAAAGGTGGTTCCCACGCCAACCTCGCTCTCGGCTTCGATGTGTCCTCCGTGAGCCTCCACCAGCTGCTTAGCGATCGCCAGCCCGAGTCCGCTGCCGGCTCCGCCGGCGTGCGAGCGGGCGCGATCTCCTCTCCAGAAGCGGTCGAACACGTGCGGCAGATCGTCGGGAGGAATACCCTCGCCTGTGTCGGTGACCGTGATGGCAACTCCCCCGTCGCAGGGCTGGGCCCGAAGCGTGATCGAGCCGCCCTGCGCCGAGTATCGAACCGCATTCGCCATAAGATTGCCCAGAACCTGTTGCAGCCTCTCCACGTCGCCTTCTATGGTGGGCAGATCGCCATCAACGTCCAGTTGCAGCTCTAGCCCGGCCGCCTCAGCCTGGCCGCTGAAGCTGGTTGCTACGTCGGACAGCAGCTCGTCCACGCGCACCGGTTCCCATACCAACTGCAGCTCGCCGGCCTCGGCCAGGGAAAGCGTGCCCAGGTCGGTGACCAGGCGCGCCAGGAGGCTCGTTTCCTCCAGCGTGGCGCTGATGTGCTCCTGCGTCGGCTGGTAGACGCCGTCTATCAGACCTTCTAGGTTACCCTGGATGATCTGCAGGGGGGTCCGCAGTTCGTGGGCCACATCCGCCGTCAGGTTGCGGCGCTGCTCGTCGACTCGCTGTAGCTCGGCGACCATGCGATTGAAGGAGGCGGCCAGGCGGCGGAACTGCTCCGGCGCGTGTCGCGGCTGCTCGACCCGCACGCCGAGATCGCCTCCGGCCACCGCCTCGGCGGCGGTCATTACGTCTGCCAGGGGCGTGGCGATGTCGCGGAAGGTGCGCGTTGCCAGTAGCCCCGCCAGCAGCGGAAACCCAAGAGCCAGCGCACTGCCGCCAATCCATACCAGTACGGCGGTCTGGCCATCGCCTCCCGCCAGGCGGCTGAGCAGGAAGGCCAGGGCCGCCATGCCGGCCATCACGAGCAGGGCGATCATGCCGAACGCACCGGCGAATCGGAAGAAGAGCGATCCGCGCCTATGCCGCCAGTATGTGCGCCGGCTGGTGAACCTCTCCAGCTGCCAGTGGCGCGAGCGCCAGGGTGGTGGGGGCGGACCGTACTCGTGGTGCCAGCGCGGGTGGCTCCATCTCTCAGGCCGGTGCCAACCTCGGTGCCAGGAGTTAGGCTCGCGCCTATCCCCTTGCTCAGCCTCTCGGCTCTGTTTCACTATTCGATCTCGTCGCTGAACCTGTAGCCCACACCGTAGACAGTGAGAACGAAACGAGGCTGTGCGGGGTCGGGCTCCAGCTTGCGGCGCAGGTTCTTCACGTGGGCGTCGATCGACCTGTCATACCCGTCGTAGGCCACTCCGTGCAGCCTGTCCAGCAGCTGTGCCCGGCTGAAGACCTGGCCCGGATGCTGGGCCAGGACCGCAAGCAGGTTGAACTCGGTGCGTGTGAGAGGGATCTCCGCACCCGCTCTGGTCACCCGGTAGGCCCGCAAGTCGATCTGCAGGTCGCCCGCCCGGATCAGGCCTGGCTGGCGTACTCCTCCCTTGACGCGTCTGAGGACGGCGCGCACGCGGGCCGCCAGTTCCCGTGGGCTGAACGGCTTGGTGACATAGTCGTCTGCGCCGAGCTCCAGGCCGATCAGGCGGTCGGCTTCTCCCACGCGCGCGGTGAGCATGATTATCGGCACGTCAGATTCGCGTCGCAGCGCACGGCAGACGTCCAATCCGTCCATCTGCGGTAGGTTCAGATCGAGCACGATCAGATCCGGCCGTTCGGCCCGGGCGACCGCCAGTGCCGTCTTGCCGTCCCCGGCCGCTACGACCCGGAAGCCTCCCTGCTCCAGGTAGTCGCGTGCCTGTCGCACGATCTTGGGCTCGTCGTCCACTACGAGAATCGTCTCGTTCACGGGGTGCTCCGCCGCTGTTCTATCACGAATAGCACGAACGCACAAATCGGCGGCGAGACGGCCCCGCAAGTCGGACGTGCACGGGCCGGCCCGCCGCCGCTGCTCAATTCTTCACGAAAGTGTATGTCCGCCTACCCTTGCTTGCCAGACGGAACAGCCCGCCTTGAGTCATGCCGGCCGTGATGTCCTGCTCGCCCATGTGGTGGTCGCTGAACGAGAGCACACCCTCCTTCTTGAGCACCCGGTGCAGTTCCGCCAGTACCTCCCTCGGGTTTCGCAGTATGTGAAACGTGTCATGCAGCAAGATGCTGTCCACACTGGCGTCCGCCAACTCGGTCTGGCAGTCGGACTGGATCGGGCGCAGGTTATGCAATCCCATTCTCTCCGCCATCCTCGATACAGACCTGATGGCCAGGGGATGGAGGTCGAGGGCGTAGACCCGACCGGCCGGGCCCACCATCCTCGCCGCGTCCCGCAAGTAGGAGCCGGGGCCGCACCCGAAATCGAGGACGGTCTGGCCAGGGCTGAGATGCGCCTCCTCGAGCACCTTCCTTCGGGGCACGAGCAAGTCGCGCGCCCTGAACAGGACGGACATGCCGCGAAACAGAAAACCGCTCATCGGTTGATCCACAGGATTCCTCCCCAGATGGCTCTCACGGATGCCATCATCCTTCTGTTCGGGCGGGCCTTGAGCCCGCCCGCTGAGCTGCCCTGGGCGACTCAGGCGCAGGCCGGATCGCCCAGGGCATGGGCCGTCCGCTGTCGCTGACTAGCTCGCTGCCGGATCCTCGGCCGGCTCTTCGCCGGACTCATCGGCTTCGTCGCCCCACCATTCGTGCCATCCGGCCCAGCCAGGGAAGGGGCCATGCCTGTACCAGTGAGGATGCCTTCTTCCCCAGCGAGCGGCCCTGCGGGCCCACATTGGGCCGTACATAGCGCGCGGTGCGCAGGATAGGACTGTGCCCCAGAGCACGAGGCGGGCCACCCTGCTGATGACGAACAACAGCAGGAAGAGCAGCGCCGCGCCCACGAGCAGGGCGGGGAGTCCGCCGCGCACTGGCAGTGGCCAGCCGTGTGTCGTTGTCCCGTCCGCAGAAGCGCTGGACGCCGCGCCTTGAGCATACCCTGCCTGATACAGCAGCAGGCCGCCTCCGGCCAGCAAGGCCACCAGCGCCAACGTGGCTACAACGGCCGCCACCACCCTCACAGTAACACTCACTTTCGATGCCATACCTCTCACCTCCTTGAGATTCTCAGGACCCAGGAGAAGCCGAAACCCAGAACTGGACCCACAGCCAGGCCAGCATCAGGAGAAGAAGAACAGCGGTCGTTGCCCGCAGGCCTCGTGTGGCGAACGCTCCTGGCTGCTTATTCCTTCTTTCCATGGTCTTCCTGCCGCTGGATTCCACTCCGTCCGTTCCCGATGCTATTAGACCATGGCTCTGTGAAGGCATTGTGAATAGGTGTGGGAAACGTGGTGAAGAGCGCCGGGCAAGCTGCGGGCCTGCCTTGACCCGGCAGGGTAGGGGTCGTAGAATACCCTTGACTTAGAGCGCGCTCGAAGTTGTATAATCGAGTCAGGGAAGGGGGGACGAATGGAACAGCAGCTTACGATCAACGAGGCGGCGCAGGAAACCGGCCTGACAGCGCATACGCTCCGGTACTACGAGCGGGTTGGCCTGATCCCCTCTGTGGCTCGTGCGGACAACGGACACCGGCGCTACTCTCAGGAGGACATCGGCTGGATCGAATTCGTCAAGTGCTTGCGATCGACGGGGATGCCGATCTCCGAGATGCAGCGCTACGTCGAACTGCAGCAGGAGGGCGACTCGACCGCGCGCGCCCGGCTCGACCTGCTCGAAGCGCACCGGCGGCGGATCACAGAAAAACTAGAGCAGTTGAACACCTTTCTGGAAAGGATCGAAGGAAAGATCTCCTACTACCGCCAGCTGCAGGCGCAGCAGTTGAGCTGAACACCGGAGGAGGGCTGGTGCGCGATAGAGGTGGTGAATAGGCGATGGGATCCATACTTGTCCTCTTTCATTCTCAGGAGTTCGGCAACACCGCCGCAATGGCGGAGGCTGTGGCCGAAGGCGCTATGGCCGCAGGCGGCGAAGTGACGCTGGTCAACACCAACGAGACGCGGCTGGACATAGACACCTATCGCGACTTTGACGCCGCGGCCTTCGGGTCGCCCGACTACTACAGCTACATCGCCGGCGGGCTGAAGGTCTTCCTGGATGACTGGTACATTGCCGGCAAGGCCAGTCGTCTGGGCCTGGAGGGGAAGCCATACGGCCTCTTCCTCTCTCACGGCGGCGGTGGAGCAGCTAGAACAGCGCTCGAGGAGCTGTTCAACCGTATGGGATCGAAGGTCGGGCAGACGGTAGCGGCACGCGGCAGGCCCAGCGCAGCCGTGCTCGAGGAGTGCCGCCAGCTCGGACGAGAGCTGGCGAGTACTGTGTCTTAGCCAGATGGACTACGTCGAATTCGGCAGTACGGGCCTGAGGGTGTCGCGCCTGGCCTTTGGCACGGGCACGAACGGCTGGGCCGGCCGGTCGGAGCAGACGGACCTGGGCGTTGGCGAGCTCGCCCGGCTTCTCCGGCTTGGGCATGATCACGGCGTCAACTTCTGGGACGCCGCCGATGCCTACGGATCGCACGAACACCTGGCAGAGGCACTATGCGATATCCCGCGCGGGGAAGTGGTGATAGCCACGAAGACCACGTCGCAGAGTGCCCAGCAGACGGCGCGGGATGTCGAGCGCTTCCTGATCGAATTGCGCACTGACGCTGTGGACATCGTCCTGCTCCACTGCATGACTCAGGCCGGCTGGCCGAGGCGATACTGCGGAGCAATGGAAGCGCTAGTGCGCGCCAAGGAGCAGGGAAAGGTGCGCGCGGTTGGCGTCTCCTGCCACGGAGTAGGTCCGCTGCTTTCAGCTGCGGAAACCGATTTGGTGGACGTGGTACTAGCCCGAATCAACGTTGCCGGTGTGCAGATGGGGGCGCCCCGATCTGAAGTCGTCGACGCGCTGGAGCGGCTCTATACGTCCGGCAAGGCGGTCTACGGGATGAAGGTGCTGGGCTGCGGAAGGCTGGCAGGGCAGGCCCACTCGGCGATGGAGTACGTCTTCGGTCTTGGTATTGTCCACTCCATTGTCGTGGGCACCAGCAGCCGCGCGCAGCTGCTTGAGAACGTCAAGCTGGTCGAGGAGATCGCGGCGCGATATCCGCTTCGCAGCAGGGCCGAGGGAAGACACGTAGGCGTCCTGGAGGCACCAGGGAGAGAGGAGCGATTGCCCTCGAGCAGTCGGCCTGGAGCGAGCCTAGGCGAAACGTAGATAGCGTCGCAGGTATGGACGTGGCAGCCACAAAGAAAGGGAGCTAGTCAGAGCAATGCAATATCGACCGTTTGGTAAGCTGGACTGGGAGGGATCCGCCCTGGGCTTCGGGTGTATGCGGCTCCCCACTACTTCGGACAACGAAGCGGACGTAGACGAGCCGCTGGCTACGGAGATGATCCGCCATGCCATCGATCAGGGCGTCAATTACGTTGACACCGCATACCCCTACCATGGCGGGAACAGCGAGAAGCTCCTCGGCCGCGTCCTGGGCAATGGCTACCGGGAGAGGGTCAAGCTGGCGACGAAGATGCCCTGCTGGCTCGTGGAGACCCCTGCCGACTTCGACAAGTACCTGGACGAGCAGCTGGAGAGGCTTCAGACAGGCCACATAGACTTCTACCTCCTGCATGCCCTGTGGGAGGATCGCTGGGCGAAGATGCGGGAGATGGATGTACTGAAGTGGGCCGCGGGGGCGATCGCCGATGGACGCATCGGCCACCTGGGCTTCTCGTTCCACGGCACCCTCGCTCTGTTCAAGGAAGTCATCGACGCCTACGACTGGACGATGTGCCAGATCCAGTACAACTTCATGAATGAGGAGACCCAGGCGGGCACTGAAGGCCTCGAATACGCGGCTGGCCAAGGCGTGGCGGTCGTGATCATGGAGCCGCTGCTCGGCGGGCAGATTGCCAATCCCCCTTCGGCTGTCCAGCAGGTCTGGGAGGAGGCGGGTGCCGCGCCTGTCGACCTGGCGCTGCGCTGGCTGTGGAACAAGCCGGAGGTTGCGGTTGTCCTGAGCGGCATGACCGCGATGGAACACGTAGAACAGAACCTGGCCATTGCTGATCGCTCCGGCGTGGGCAGACTGACGGAGGACGAGGCCCGGCTCATCAACCGGGTCCGCGCCGCCTACGAGGGCCTCGCTTCTGTGCCCTGCACCAGGTGCGGATACTGCATGCCCTGCCCCAACGGGGTCAACATTCCGCGCAACTTTGATCTCTACAACCAGGCCATAATGTACGGCAACCCGAGCTTGAGCAGGTCGCTCTACTCCTGGCACATGCCCGAGGAGGAACGGGCAGCCTCCTGCATCGCCTGCCGCGAGTGTGAGGACAAGTGTCCGCAGCAGATCGAGATCAGTGAGTGGATGCCCAAAGTCGACGACCTCCTTTCCATCAAGGAGTCGGACTGACGCCTGACGCAGTCCGGGTCAGATTCTGCTGTCCTCGTCGCCGCGCTGACCGGTAAGGCCTGGACTTCCGCACCGGTTGTGGTAAGATAGCCAGGAGCAGTCGCGGGAAGGGCTCGCGGCACTCACTGGGGAGTGGCCAAGTGGTAAGGCAGCGGACTTTGAATCCGCTATCGTAGGTTCGAACCCTACCTCCCCAGCCTGGGCCATCACGGCCTTCGGCGGAGCATCAGCCAGCCGCTGCCTCCACAGGATGAGCATGAGAGCCATTAAGGTCGCAGCCGTGATCTTGGCGGCAGGGCAGGGGACGCGGATGAAGTCCCGGTACCCCAAGCCGCTCTACGCGCTGGCCGGCAAGCCCTTGGTGGACCACGCGCTGGAAGCCGTGCGGCAGCTCTCGAACCTGAAGCCGGTCCTCGTCGTGGGCCACGGGGCGGACCAGGTCCGCGCGGCAGTGGGCGACCGGGCCATCTTCGTCGAGCAGAGGCAGCAGAAGGGTACGGGCCATGCCTTGCTGCAGGCGCGGAAACCCCTCATGGGCTTGGCCAGCCTGGTCCTGGTCACGTACGCGGACATGCCGCTTCTCACGGCCGAGACGCTGCGCTCGCTTGTCGAACGGCAGAAGAACAACGATGGGCCAATAAGCCTTCTTTCGGCTAGGAGCGAGACGCCACGGGGTTTCGGGAGGCTGGTGCGCGATTCGAAGGGCTCCGTAGTCAGGATCGTGGAGGATTCGCTCGTCACCGCCGAGGAGGAGTCGATCACCGAGCTGAACGTAGGGGCATACTGCTTTGGCGCGGGCTGGCTCTGGGAGCACGTGGACCAGATTCCGCCCAGCCCGCCAAAGAAGGAGTACTACCTGACGGACCTGATCGGCATGGCCGCCGGCGAAGGCGCCCGCGTGGAGGCGGTAGCCATCGCCGATCCCCAGGAGGCGCTGGGCATCAACACCCGGGCCCACCTGGCCGAAGCGGAGGCAGCGCTGCGGCGCCGCACGAACGAGCGCTGGATGATAGAGGGCGTGACCATCGTGGATCCGGCCACTACATACATCGAGCAGGGCGTGACCATCGGGGCGGACACGGAGATCATGCCCAATACCCATCTGCGAGGCAAGACGGCAATCGGCCAGGGCTGCCACATCGGGCCGAACACGATCGTCGTCGATTGCCAGATTGGGAACAAGTGCCGGGTGCTGGCGTCTGTGCTCGAGCAGGCAGTGATGGAGGACGGCTCGGACATTGGCCCGTTCGGCCACCTGCGCGAGGGCGCGCGCCTGTGTGAGGGATCTCACATGGGCAACTTCGGCGAGGTCAAGAATGCGACACTCGGCCCCGGCGCGAAGATGGGCCACTTCGGCTACCTCGGCGACGCCGAGGTCGGTGCCAGGACGAACATCGGCGCAGGCACCATCACCTGCAACTACGACGGCAAGCGGAAGCACAAGACCTTCATCGAGGAAGGGGCCTTCATCGGGTCGGACACGATGCTCGTGGCCCCGGTGAGGGTAGGCAAGGGAGCCAAGACCGGGGCGGGCGCAGTCGTGACGCGGGATGTTCCGGACGGCAAGGTGGCCGCCGGCGTTCCCGCGCGCGTGCTGAACCGAGACGACAGCGATGGGGACGAAGACTGAGCTCGACCGCGGGGAACTGGTTCGCCAGGCGGCAGCGGCTAGAGAGATTGCCTACGCCCCCTACTCCAGATACCAGGTGGGGGCGGCGCTCTTGGGCCGGTCAGGGCGGATCTACACCGGGTGCAACGTGGAGAACGCGGCCTATTCCGCCACCATCTGCGCCGAGCGCGTTGCCGTGGCCAAGGCCGTGTCTGAGGGGGAGCGGGAATTCGCCGCCATCGCGGTGGTGACTGAGGACGGGGCCACGCCCTGTGGCGTGTGCCGCCAGGTGCTGCGGGAGTTCAGCGAGGAGCTGATCGTCCTCATCGGAGACGGTGACGGCCGGGTACGCGAGACCACGGTGTCCGCGCTTCTGCCAGACAGCTTCGCCGGGCCGGGTTGAGCCGCACGATACGCAGAGCCTACTCCATGCGAGATGCTATCGCCATCCTCGATTTCGGTTCCCAGTATACACAGCTGATCGCCCGCCGCGTGCGCGAAGCGAACGTCTACTGCGAGCTCTTCCCCTGGGACGCGCCACCCGCCGCGCCGCTGGCGATCCAGCCCAAGGGCTTCATTCTCTCCGGCGGTCCGGCCAGTGTCTATGCTGCCGGAGCCCCCACGCTGCCGGAATACGTCCTACAGCAGCAGGTCCCGGTGCTCGGGATCTGCTACGGTATGCAGCTGCTGGCCCGCACCCTTGGCGGGCGCGTCGCCCGGGCCGAGAGCCGGGAGTACGGGCCTGCGCAGGTGGAGCTGGTAGGTCCGGACACCCCGCTCC
>Ga0307421_1000561_pt1 | contig 23952 bp, 25 predicted proteins | sample SalMarWE160270MG_FD_202163 | JGI IMG/M metagenome (GOLD analysis project Ga0307421, IMG submission 202163) | Salt marsh sediment microbial communities from the Plum Island Ecosystem LTER, Massachusetts, United States - WE1602-70 | ecosystem: Environmental > Aquatic > Marine > Intertidal zone >...
GTACCAGGATGCCTGATAATGCCATAGAGACCTTCCTGCATCAATAAGATGGTCTCATTTTCTGAGTGTACTCCGCCGTGCTTTATATTTTGATTTGTAAAGACAACCATTATTGGTATAGCCAGCACAAATAAAGCAACTGTTAGGTAGATTGCCCAATTAGGAAAAATGAACCTGTGAAGCTGGGCAAACCAATTTAACCCCCTCCATTTAATTGCAATTGCAATACCCGGCAGGAAAGATAAAAATGACCATAAAATATAACCTAATCCCCCCCCTTTCATGATATCGTGCTCAGTAAGCTTCCTGCTTTTCAACGTTTCGATGATTTCCTCCCGGGTGATGCTTTGTTGATGGTATTTCTTTACCAGGTCTTCAACTTGCCCTGCTTGCTTATGCGTATTCATGAAACACTTCCTGTGATACTGCTCATTGCCTGATTTGCAACGAACTTTATTTATAAAATCCAAATAGATTATTGTTATGGGGAGGTTTCTTATAATAAAAAACGCTCCTTGTTTGGAGCGGCTTTGTTGCTTGCAATGGGTGAGACAGTTGTTAAATTTTTACTTCCGCCTTCGTTGAAACATTTATCTAATTATTTACATTATATATCAATTTTAGTACCACTCAAGAGCAGATACTTACAGGATCAGCATAAAATTTTCAGTATATATGAATGTGAGTTGCCTTTAATGTTTTAGGGTGATGCTGTGAAAGCGTCCCCGCCAAATTGCTAAACTTGTAAAGAAGAGACAAACGAACGCGATGGAGATCGCCACGTCGGTACGGTGTGCTTGATCGCGGAGATAGATTTTGGTGTGTTAGGAACGCACCCTTGTATCTTTAATCTTAGATATGTTAGAAAGGCAGAAGGCAGCCACGCAGGGGCTCACCCTTACCCCAGCCCTCTCCCTCTCAGAGAGAGAGGGTGACTACAAAGCATACGAGGGGGATTGACGCACTCCGCTTTGCAGAGTTCGCGGCGACATGAATTTTCAGGATAGATGGATGCAGGCCGAGATTCTTCGCTTCGCTCAGAATGACAGGAAGGGGGAGATGGATGCAAGCCGAGATCCTCACCCCTTTGGGTGTGCTGCGCGATCGCTTCGCTTCTCCCGGTGGTCGCAGTTCTCCTTGTCTCGTATGCACCTTGATGGTGCTAAAAAGAACTTGAAATAACAAAAGACCTTACAACTATTCACTGGATAGTTGTAAGCCCTTGTGGAAGGTTTGTATGACAGGAAGAGGTGGTGTGTTAGGAATACGCCAAAATTACAAATTCGCTTTCTTGCGCAGGCGCGCCTGGACCTTTTCGCCGGTCAGTTCGCGCAGCGCGTCACGCGCGATCCAGCGGGCGGTTTTGTTGTCTATGGTTAAGATCTCTTCTGATAAGATAATGGCGGCTTTGTTGAGCGCCAGATTGCGTTTGCCGATGTTACGAACCGCCCAGTTGACGGCTTTCCTGACGAAGTTGCGCGGGTCGGCTGCGCCAGCAGTGATGACGGGGAAGAGCGCGGTAAATGATTCGTCGGGGGCGCCCTTATCGTGCACCGCCAAGCAGGCGATCAGCACGTAGCCCGCACGGCGGACGAATTCACTCTCATCCGCCGCCCATTCAACGATCTTCTCCCAGGCGAAGGGGTTTTTATCAAACAAGTTGCTGCACACCTGGTCGCAGACGTCCCATGAGTTGAAATCGCGCGCCCACGCGTCCATCTGGGCACCCGTTACCCGGGCGGGATTAGCAACCATAGAAGCGAGGATACGCGCTTCGGGGATAGCAGTGTCCCATAATGCCAAAGCCAGTTCGTGGTCTTTTCCAATTTCCTGAGCGATTTTGCGAAGTTGGGGGATAGAGATGCCAAGCCGCCCGCTGGTCTGGATGCCAAAACGAGCCATGCCGGGAAGATTGCTTTAGTCTGCAAGCGCATGCAGATGATCGAGGATGTGATTGAGTTTACCCATAAGTGACTTTATTCTAATATGTCTTAATTGTTGATTTTAACTTCTCTACCCGCTGTCCGCGTTGGAAATCCTAGGATTTGGCACTATTTACCCGGGGAGAAGCCCGCTCTCTTTCTTGCTTCTAATGAAATCTTGCTGCCAGGACCATCTCCTCTGGCAGCAGCCACAGCGACTTTACCGCCGGTGATCTTTACTATTTCAGCCACATCAGTATGGGTAAAGCCGGGGCAGAGCAGGATGCTGTCAATATTCTTGTTATCCGTAAAATTCTTCGAGACTTGCAGAGCTTCATCCTGGTTTTTCACGAGAACTGTATAGAGATGATACGTGCCTGTTTCAATTAAACTTCGGTGCTTTTCTTTGTCAGAGACAGCAGATAATATATTTATTGTGTCCACATGGTATCAACGGCACTGCACCGGTAAAGAGGAAAGACGATTTTTATTATTTATATACTTATGCATCTTTTCCCAAATCTAAACTCTAAATTCAATTTAATGTTTCTGATATTGTACAAATGACTAATACTAGATATATTGTTGACCTGGATGGAATATTTGACTGTAATGCTTTTATTGGGATTAATTGGCCCTTGATATAAATTATAAACAGACTATAATGTATACTAAATAGTAATCGTTACAGATAAGATGAAAAACATTGAAGAAGTTATTAGCAAATTTCGCCAAGAGGGTTATAAGATCACTCCCCAGCGCAGGGCTATATTCGAAATCCTCGTCAATAATGGCAATCATCCAAAGGCAGAAGAAATATATAAGGAGATGAAGATTAAAATGCCGGATATTTCCAGGACAACAGTTTATAGTACATTAAAAGAACTAAATGAACTGGGTACTATTGATATGGTGCGTAATGTTGGTGATGACGCAATCCGCTATGATCCAAATACAGAAAAACACCATCACCTTTACTGTCTACGATGCCACCGAATAATTGATTTAGAGATCGATTTTGAAGGTGTGGAGCTATCGGAAGAAAAGTCATCGGGTTTCGAAATTCTAAAAAAGCAAATTACGTTTTTTGGGTACTGTCCGGATTGCCAGAAAAATATTAACGGGACAAAGACAAGTACTTAAAAAGCTGCTCGATCGGATCAACTGATGTATAGAAAGGAGTCTTAGTAATAGAATAATTACCTGAAAATCAATTTGTCATAAAAAAGAAAATAAAATCAAAAAGGAGTTTGATATGGCTAAAGTAGCTCAAGAAATGGTTAAAAAATCAGGGGTGGATCTCGATAAACTTTTAAAACTGCTAATTAAGAATGCATCTGCAGAGTTGACAACTTTCTATTATTACACCATCCTGCGTGCGAATCTGATTGGCCTTGAAGGTGAAGGATTGAAAGAGATCGCTGAAACTGCCCGGATTGAAGACAGGAATCACTTTGAAGCGCTGGTTCCGCGAATTTATGAATTAGGCGGAAAGCTGCCAGATGATATGAAAGCTTTTCATGATATTTCAGCCTGCCCACCGGCTAACCTTCCCAAGGATCCAACGGATGTGATGGCGATCCTGAAGGTACTGGTTGAGGCCGAACGATGTGCTGTTCGAGGATATACGCACCTTTGTGATATGACCGTTGGAAAAGATCACCGCACCTATGATCTGGTTCTTGCAATACTGAATGAGGAAATTGAACATGAATCATGGTTCTCTGAATTCCTGGGTGAAGGACCATCTGGACATTTTCTCCGCCGTGGTGAAACCTCTCCGTTTGTTGGTAAGTTCCTGAAATAAATCCTGCAAATAGTTAGAGATGCTAACAACAACAGCATCTCTAACTTATTCGAAGCCAGTGAGTCAAGCTACACATGTGTCTATCCAGGCGCGGGCCGCACCCGCAGGCGGTGATGATGGAATCAAATTTCTTTATTTAATAAGTAAAGCAAAAAATTATCTACAAAGTCATTGGTATTACTTCTTGTTCAATTTGAGCACCGTACTCTTGTTCTTCAACTTGAAGATCATAATCTGTCTGTAAGGACATCCAGAATTCTGGTGTGGTTCCGATGACCTTGGACAGACGCAATGCGGTATCTGCAGTAATCGCTCGTTTACCATTCACGATTTCACTGATCCGCTGTGCCGGCACACGCATATTCAATGCTAATTTATTCTGGCTAACCCCCAATGGCTTTAAGTATTCCTCCGATAAGACTTCGCCCGGGTGCAATGGCCCAAACGAACCTACCTTCTTATCATTCATCTCGCTATCATCTCCTATTTTTTAGTATTAATGGTAATCAACTATTTCTACATCATAGGCATCATTTTTTTGCCAGATAAAACAGACTCGATATTGGTCATTTATTCTGACACTTGATTGCCCTTTTCAATCTCCTTTCAGTTCTTCGTACTGATTTCCAGGTAGTGCCTTAATATCTCTAATATCTTTGGCATTATGGATGATTCTAAGTTTTCGATAAGCGGTTCCCTGAATGTGTTGAGGTAACTTCAAAGACTTTTCATCATTGAAGATTTTTTCAGTTTCCTTATCTCGAAAATTCTTAATCATATGAATAGAATATCACGCAAGGCATGATATGTCAAGCGTTATATCGGGTAACCCCTTAAAAGCACCAGCAGAAGCAGATGCTTCAGAATTAGTTAAATAGATCTTTAATCGGGAATGGCGAGCTGCCGGCCGGCGCGACCCGGCTGATTCCGAATGGGTGAACGCGCATACCTCTGATTCGAAGCCAGTGAGTCAAGCTGCCCATGTGTCTATTGTGTCCGCTCCACCTGCTGCCCGCGTCGGAAATCCCTGGATTCAGCACTATTTGTCTGGGGAGAAGCCCGCTCTCTTTCTTGCTTCTAATGAAATCTTACTGCCGGGGCCATCTCCTCTGGCGACAGCTACAGCAACCTTTCCGCCGGTGATCTTTACTATTTCCGCCACATCAGTATGGGTAAAGCCCGGGCAGAGCAGGATGCTGTCAATATTCTTGTTATCCGTAAAATCCTTCGAGACTTGCAAAGCTTCATCCTGGTTTTTCACGAGAACCGTATAGAGATGATATGTGCCTGTTTCAATTAAACTTGTGTGCTTTTCCTTGTCAGCATCATGAGCATGAGCGATAAAGAGGACTTTAAATGGCATTTGAATCTCCTTGTACGCACTATTTTTCCTTTAATATTATAGATATTTCTCTTTATTGGGGACAGCGGACAAAATTATTATTGTTTCCATCTTGTATCATCGGCATTGCTACCAAAAAGAGGATAGTTGACTCTCTTATACCTCATCCATAATAGCTGTTACCGAACCCAAATTCAAATTGATAGCTTATCAAATAATCGAATTTTCTTGAGAAGGAAACTTCCTGGAAGGTTCATATGTACATAGATAAAAACTACTGCGACCATTCGGTCGGGGTTCTATCCCAACGATAGTGGCGCAGTTTTCCATGTAATGCTTGAGGCAGTGGTCCAGCTTCGCTGGCAGCAATATTGGCTTCCACATGATTCAGTTTCCGCATTCCGGGAATAACCGTGCTGACGCGCTCTTCATTGAGGATAAAACGCAGCGCCATTTCTGGCATGGTCAATCCTTCCGGCACAAGCGGACGCAATGCATCGACATGCTCCACGCTGCTTTTGAGATTCTCTGGCACAAAATATGTACCCCGCCAGTCGCCTTCTGGCCACGTGCTTTCCAATGTCAGGCTGCCGGTCAACGTGCCTTCGTCAAATGGAACGCGTGCAATGACAGCTACATCCATTTCCGCGCAGGCGGGCAACAGTTCATCTTCGGGGCTCTGGTCGAAAATGTTATAGATAACCTGCACCGAATCAATCAATCCGCTGCGGACAGTCTTGACACCATTCCACGGCTCCCAGCGGTTGATGCTGATGCCAATCGCATCTATCAAACCCTGCGCGCGCAATTCGTCCATTTTCTTCACCCAACGATCATCTTTCGCAAATTGATCTTCCCATACGTGAAACTGCATCAGATCGAACTTTTCCAACCCAGCATTCTTCAAACTGCTGTGTACATATTTTTCAATATGGTCCGGCGGGAAACAACCATCCAGGGAAAATTCGCGGCGGCTGGGCCAAATAAAGTTTTTTGGCGGAATCTTTGTGGCGATAAATAATTTTTTATCAGGGTTGTTGCGAACTATCTGCCCCAGCAATTGCTCGCTGTGACCCTCACCATAAGCCCAGGCCGTGTCAAAGAAATTGCATCCCAGGTCAACAGCTCTCTGCAATGATGCCAGAGATTCTTCATCGTCCGAGCCTGTCCACCCAGCCATGCCCCACATTCCATATCCAATCTCGCTGACCTGCCAATCTGTTTTACCAAAACGCCGGTATTTCATATGATCTCCCTTATGAATTAAATAAGTAGATTAATTCTACCATTCGCAAAATGAGAAAATGGGCCATGCCGGGGAGGTTACTTTCGTCTGCTAAAGCGCACAGTTTGGCGAGGATGCGAGTGAGGGTGTTCATAAATACAATTTTTTCTTTATCTAATTTATAATTATAAAGAATAAATCAAAAGACCTTGTTGATGGCCACAAAACATAAAATAATAATTGGTGATTCGCGTAAAATGGATGAAATATCAGATGAATCGATTCAACTGATAATTACCTCCCCGCCATACTGGCAGTTAAAAGATTATGGATCATTGAATCAAGTTGGTTATTATCAAAGTTATGAAGAATATGTAAACAATCTCAATTTAGTATGGGACGAATGCTATAGGGTTTTAGAAAAAGGTTGCCGCTTATGTATTAATATCGGTGATCAGTTTGCTCGTTCAGTTTACTACGGAAGATATAAAGTAATCCCAATTAGAACTGAAATTATTAAATTTTGCGAAACGAAAGGATTTGATTATTTGGGGGCGATAATTTGGCAAAAAGTTACTACTACAAATACTACTGGTGGGGCATCAGTTATGGGGAGCTATCCTTATCCCAGAAATGGTGTGGTCAAAATAGATTATGAGTTCATTTTGTTATTTAAAAAAATTGGAAAACCACGCTATGTTTCAAAGAAAATCAAGGAATTATCAAAGCTAACTAAAGAGGAGTGGAATCAATATTTTTACGGTCATTGGAATTTCGCGGGAGAGAGGCAAGATAAACATCTTGCTATGTTCCCTGAAGAATTACCCAAACGATTAATAAAAATGTTTAGTTTCGTGGGAGAAACTGTTTTAGATCCATTCATGGGAAGTGGTACAACAACCTTGGCAGCCAAGAATAACAATCGAAATTCAGTTGGATATGAAATAAACCCCGATTTTGAAAAAATAATTAAGGAAAAAGTTGGGTTTAGAGAAAAAGAATTATTTTACGATTATAGTTTTGATTTTACGAAAAAGAAAACATATAAGATAGATTTCTCTGAAGAAATAAGAAGCCTGAAATATATTTTTAAGGATCCTGTAAAATTAACAAGGAAAGTAAATCCAAAGAAAAATTCATACGGATCGAAAATAGACAATAACAATAACCCACAAAAATATATAAGAGTAACAGAAGTAGTAAATCCTAATACCATAATATTGTCAAATGGAATAAAATTTAAACTATTGGGAATTAAAGAAAACCTTGAAAAAATAAATGACGCAATTGAATACTTATCAAGTATGGTTTGTGGAAAGCCAGTGTTTATTAAATATGATGAGTTCAGACATGATAATGATAATAACCTGATTGGATATTTGTATCTAAAAAATAAAACTTTTGTAAACCTACACATGATCAAATCTAAACTAGTATATGTTGATAAAAAACATATATTTAAGTATTTATCAAAATTTGAATCTTTGGAGGGAAAATAATGGCAAAAGAATGGATACTGAATTCTGCAACAAACAGATGGCAACTGAACTATAAAAGAAATGTTGGCCCAACTTCATTTGAAATCAGGAAATGTTCCCCAAAAACAAAAGATGAATGGCGTGCCTATTATTATGAAAATGTTAGAACGGAGGAACACTTAGAAGAGTTGGGGCGAAAGCTGTATGTTAAAGTGACCGAAGTATTACCAAGTGAAATTGAATCTGTAACTGAACAAGATTGCATCGATTATATAAAAAACTTAGTCATCAATCGTACATTTGATGGATATATGACCGAAATAGAAACAATCTACGGACAATTACAGCAGATCTTACAAGTTCCCATTGAGCCAGCTTCCGATGTGTGGGATAGAAAATATAATGTAGATTTTTTTATAAAAGTGAACAATAAGTATATAGGATTGCAAATTAAACCGGTAAATGATACTGCACAGATACCTCAAATTTTTAAAGAAAGAGGAATTCAAACAAAAACACACACCAAATTTAAAAAAGAATTTGGCGGGCAAGTTTTTTATATTTTTTCCACAAAAGCAAGAAATAAAAAAACAATCGCAAACCCTGAAGTAATTGAGAGTATTCAATCAGAGATAAACAAACTTAAAAGTAGTAATTAGCGGAGAGGGAGGGATTCGAACCCTCGGCAGCCAATAAAGACTGCAGCGGTTTTCGAGACCGCCCCGTTCGTCCACTCCGGCACCTCTCCGTGGTATGGAAATTATAGCATCTGGCGTACCGGGCGGCAGCCCTGAGCAGGCGCTATTGGGCGGTGTTTTTTCAGTGAGCGTTCTAGGGGGTCTTATCCAGCAGCGCGATCATCTCATGGACCATCTTCTCGCGTTTGGCCTGCAGCTCGGGTCCGGGCTGCGCCTGCTCGTCCATTTCAGCCAGACAGACGGATGCATAGTCATGAAAAAAGACGCGGCTGGTGGACTGGACAGCCGAGTATATGGCTGTGAACTGCTGCATGATCTCCCGGCAGTCCCGCTCTTCATCCAGCATGGCCTGCACACCGCGCACCTGGCCCTCGATCCGCCTCAGGCGCCGGATGAGCTTGTGTTTCGTTTCATCATTGTGGATTTTCATTTATTCCATCCTTGATTAGAACCGGCGCACGGCCGGTGTGGGTTTAACCAGCTCAGGTAAACCCGCCGCTTGAACCGCAGCTGCTGCCGGAATAGTCAGCTGATCCTGTGGAGGAAGATCCGAAAGAAGCGGCTATTGAGATCTTCTTGCGGGTGTCCTCACTCCTGCAGATCGGGCAGGCTGGCATCAGATCGGCTTTGGAAAAGCTGACGATCTGCTCGAACTCTTCACCGCAGCTGCTGCATTGATATTCATATAAGGGCATTGGGTAATTTCCTCTATTTTCAGTCTTGAATTCAAATCTAAAGTGCAACCATGATTTTTTAAGAATATCACAGGTCGTGTGAAAGGCAGACACTTTTCTGGTCTTGCATTCAATCGGTCTTAAGCAAACCTAATATCTGCCTTTGTTAATTTATAAAATCAGTGTTTTTAGGAATGTATTGATGTATAAGACTATTTATGTTTTCGTTAGTACCTCTCTTGATTTAGTCATCTGAGAGGTATTCATCTTAGCGCAGCTTACCACTCGTTATTTTTCAAAGTTGCGATTAATAGTTGAATCCAGCAATTGCCAATAAAGCAAAAATCATCTCTTATTAAAAGAGGGGATTCTGCTCTGTTCAGCCTGAAATTTTACTCTTTCATACGGGCCAGGATATCATCCTCATTCATCAGCAGATATGTTACCCCGTCTTGTTTAATTTCTGTACCTGTGTATTTGGCAAATAAAACTTTATCGCCCACTTTGAGATCTGTGAGCATATCTTCTGAGTTTCCAACTGCTTCAACAAGGCCTTCCTGCGGCTTTTCTTTTGCAGTTTCAGGAAGTATAAGCCCGCTGGGGGTTGTTGTGTCCATTTCAAGGGGTTTTACTAATACTCGTGCTCCTAATGGTTCAATTTTTTTACTCATTATTAAATTCCTTTTGACTTTATTATTGTAAGTTCAACAATCTATCGATTTCCGGTTTTTTAAATCCAACAATTATCTTTCCGCCGATATCAATTACAGGCACGCCCATCTGCCCGCTGCGATGAACCATATCTCGCGCAGCCGCTTTATCGTGTGAAACATCGACATTGTGAAAGCGCACACCTTTCTTGCGGAAATACTTTTTCGTCATGCTGCAGAACGAACAGGATGGTGTGCTAAAAACAATTACTCTTGGTTGTCTTCTCAATTTTGCGTTTTTGTTCATTATTGTGCCATAGGAAGTGAAATTATTATCCTAAGTTTATTTAAGATTATCTATTTGAGGGTATCTCTTTTTTTATATATTTAGATTCAGTAATAAAAGCGCCGGGTGTTTAATTATTAATCGGCTCAATACCCGATATTTTTTAGAGTTTAACTTGCTGGTTGAATCCAGCAGCTATATACTCCACGGGAGTATAGCATTAATTACAGAGATGTCAAGGATTAGGCGGGCAGCGAGAAAAAGCGGAATTATTGGGCGGCGTTTTTAGCGCGGAAATGTTCCACAGAACGCAGCAGCAGAGCGAGGAGAAGTCCGCTGAGGGATACAAAAGACATCACCTGGTACAGGGCAGCCGAGCCGTAGGATTGATAAAGGACGCCGCTGATGAGCGCGCCAGCACTTCCGCCCAGCCCCATTTGAATCGCACCGCGCACTGCCTGCGCAGTAGTACCGATATGCCCGGGGGCACGCTGGTTAACATAAGCGACGCTGCCGGCATCAATGAGGGAAAAGCTGATGCCGCCCAGGATCTGGAAGAAGAGGATGAGGGCGGGCTGTGTAATGAGGGATGTGGCGAAAAACCAGGAGAAAACCAAAGCAAATGAAAAGACCATCATCATACGGGAGCCGACCTTATGTTGGATGCGCTTGGCCGCGGCGAAGCCGGCGATTTCACCGAGCATGGAAATGGACATCGCGGTGCCCATCAGTGCCGGGCTGCTGCCGAGGTGCTTTAGGTGTAAAAAGAGGAAGTTTATGATACTGGAATCTACTACGCCCCTCAGGAAAATGACCCCCATCCAGGGGAGGAAGACGGGCAGGCGCAGCATTTTCCATACGTCTGTGATTGATGCTTTTTCCGTGTTCACGCCCGGTGCGAGGTTCGCTTCCGGCAGGAGGAAGGAGAAGGCGAGCAGCAAGACGAGAAAAAAGATCTGCAGGTAAAAGATGGCTGTCAGGCCGACAGCCGGATGTCCCACCAGCCAGCCGGTGACGAGGACAAGAATTCCCCAGCCGATCGAGCCGCCCAGGCGCACTTTGCTGTAGTCACGGGGATTATCGAGTGCACGCAGAGTGGTCTCGGTAAGGATTGCGCCGGCGGGGGACAGGAAGATCGAATAGAGCGTAATGATGGGGAGCATGGCTGCAAACGAAGCCGCATGGGGAAAGATGAGCAGAGCAGCGATCACTCCCAGGATGCAGGCGCGCAGGACCAGTATGCGGCGGCGGAGGATATCCGAGAGAAAAGCGAGCAGGATACTGCTGATAAAAAATACCAGGCTGCGGATGCTGGCGAGCTGCCCGATCTGCTCACCGCTAAAGCGGATGCTCTCATAGTACAGACCAATGTAAGGGATGAAAGTCGCCAGACTGGCCCAAAAGAGAAAAAACGTGACCCATAAGCCAGCACGGGTGCCGCGCGGGGTGCGGAGGAAAGCAGTAATGCGGGCGGAGGGGCTAGTTTTTGGCATAGGGGGTGATTATAACAGCGATTCAGCTTGCACCTTACCGGAGTGGAATGCGGCTGCGTATACCGGTTAAACCTTAAAAAACCTTCACCTTTTGACAGGTTGTATTGAGAGTGAGAATCTGCTATTCTCTACCCTGTAAATAGAACAACAGTACTAATTAGTGCTGGCTGGCGCCCCGCAGCGGACCAGGTGCCGGGCCGGGGAGCGGCAACCTCACTACCTTATGAAATATCAAGGCAGACAGGAGGCCCCCTCTTCCGGTCTGGGCCAGCCGGTAAAAAGAAAAGAGTGTATGGGCGAAGGATTTTTATACAAGATTCTACATTTTATAGGGAGGAAGATTGCCATGTCGTGCTTCGCACTATTCGTCTCTCCTGATAGAAAATGCGGAGAGATGATTGTAAGCCGAGATCCTCACCCCTTCGGGTGTGCTGCGCGATCGCTATGCTCAGGATGACAGCTAGAAATGATGGGTTAGGAACGTACCCTACAGACAATTCACTGGATAGTGGTGAGCTACAGGAAAATTACAGGCCAACCCGGGCCAGCCGCGGCAGATAAGAGACAAGATGATGAGCAAATTAGAAAAACCAAAGCCGTACCAGATGCTGCCCAAGCCGAACATCAAGCGAAAATCGGGCGGCCAGCCGGGCAACCTGAATGCATTCAAGCACGGATTTTACTCACGCAAGTTCCGCGCGCTGGAGCTCTCGGACCTTTCGGAAGTTCTTACCGACAACCTGGATGATGAAATCGCTCTCCTGCGCGTCATTATCCGCCGCGTTTTTGAAATGGCAGATACCAGCGCGGAAACCCTTGAGGATTGGTCGATGGCTCTTTCAACACTTGGCGCAACTTCCACCCGTTTGGCTGGCTTACTCCGCACTCAGCAGGTTATCACCGGCGGTAAATCCGGGAAGGTGATTGATCAACTTTCAGAAGCAATCGGAAAGGCAGCCCATGAACTTGGCATTGATCAAACCAGATGATCTCAAATGCGCACTGATCAGCGCACTAATAGAATTGGGGTTTTCAGATGGACGATCTTCAAGCACAACTATTAACCGAGCAGTTTTCACGGCTAAAGGACAGCATAGAAAACCGCCTTCAGCAAATAAGCAGCGAACTCGATCACCACAAAAAACTGGAAGCCGAGAGGTTAAATCTGCTTAAACTCCAAATCGATTCCAATCACTCAATTTCTTCAGATCAAGAAACTCGGATCCGAAAAATTGATGACGCAGTCATATCCAATAAGACCAGTACAACTATCATCCAAGCGGGACAGGCAGCCCTTACCCTCATCACAGCCGCTATCGCGGCCTGGTTGGGAAGTAAACAATAATGTTTAATGAGCAAACAATCACAATTAATCAACCTCGTCATTTCCGCCCTGCGGGACGTGGATTCTTTTGTAGATTCCTGCTCACAGATCAAACTCAGGGACTACCAGCGCGGAGTTGCTCAGGCAATCGTCAAATCAATCATTTCCGGCGCTGGCCGGTCTTTTGTGGTCATGTTTCCCCGCCAATCCGGCAAGAACGAATTACAGGCGCAGTTAGAAACATACTTGCTGGTTCTCTATTATCTAAATTAGGCGAGATTGTAAAAGTCTCTCCCACCTGGAAACCGCAAACACTCAATGCCATGCGCCGGTTGGAAAGCGTCTTATCAACAAATCATATCGGCAAGCACATCTGGACCAAAGAAAGCGGGTACATTTATCGCTGTGGTCAGTCACGGATTTATTTTTTCAGCGGTCAGCCCCGGTCCAATATAGTCGGGGCGACCGCTTCTGTTCTGTTAGAAGTGGACGAGGCGCAAGATGTCCTGATCAGCAAATTCGACAAGGACATCGCGCCTATGGCAGCCAGCACCAACGCCACCCGCGTTTTTTGGGGTACTGCCTGGACTTCAAGAACTTTGTTATCCCGCGAACTGCGCGCGGCCACAAAAGCTCAAAAGAAGGACGGATTTAAACGAGTGTTTATTCTCACAGCAGATGACGTTTCAAAAGAAGTGCCGGCCTACGGTACGTTTGTTGCCGGCCAGGTTGCCCGCTTGGGACGCAATCATCCTATGGTTAAAACCCAATATTTCAGCGAAGAAATTGACGCGGAGGGGGGCTTATTTCCGCCTGAGCGCATAGCGCTCATGCGGGGCGCCCACGCTCCCACCGCTCAACCTGAGAAAGATAAAATCTATGCTGCCACCCTTGACCTTGCCGGTGAGGATGAAGCGGTCATTTCAGACCCCAGTATGTCAACCCCCGAATCTGTTCAACTTGCCAACCCTAAAAGAGACAGCACATCCCTGACTATCTTCGAGGTTGATCTATCAACAGTCGATGATCCCCTCATTGGTAAACCTGCCTATAAAGTAATCAATCGCTATGAGTGGATTGGTACTAAACACTCTAAATTATACGGAGAGATTAAAGCAATTCTAGAATTATTCGACATCCGCTTTATCGCGGTTGATAGCACTGGCGTGGGGGCTGGTATGTCATCGTTCTTATCCGCCGCTTTGGGTGATCGGGTGATCCCTTTTGAATTCAACACCCGCACAAAATCAGATCTGCTGTGGGATTTCTTGGGAATTATCGACAGCGGACGTTTCAAAGATTACATCCCCGATGATGAAACATTCTGGCAGCAGATTAAATTTTGTGAATTTGAAATCCTTGAAGGACCTCAAAAGCGGGTCTGTTGGGGCGTTCCCGATGGAACAAGGGACGCCGCCACCGGCGAATTGGTGCATGATGATCTGCTCATCAGTGCGTCCATGTGCGCCGTTCTTGATCAGGAGGATTGGTCATTCTCCGCACCAACCTTTGTTATTCAGGCAGATGATCCCTTAAATGACCTGGATCGGGGCTTCTAATGATAAAAATTGCGTATAGTTCTGTGGATAACTCACTAAAAACTGTGGATAAGTCCCTTTTTTCATGGTTTCGCTATCTATCAAAAATCGTAATTTTTACGATTTTAAAATCGTATTTTCTACGATTTTTACTCGTAACTTTTTTTTCTTCCTCTACTTACTACTACTGCTTAATATATATATATTTAATTAATATATTAAGCAGCAGTAATCTTTTAAAATCTTTTAACAAACAAAATCGTATTTTTTACGATTTTCTACCTCGTTTTCTCTCCGAGCTAAAAATAAACACACTTATCAAAAGCTTTAAACTACAAAATCTTCCGATAAGTGAAGTTTATATTAAGCTCTTAGTCTCGTTTCAGCACCACCGCGCACCAACCCTCGCAGCTTGCGGACAAAAAGGCTGCTCGGTCTGGTCGCAGTTGTCCTTGCTCTCAATCAATTCTCTTACCCCACAAGGAGCTTTATCATGATTCCTGGTATTGATGTATCTCACTGGCAAAAAGAAATCAACTGGAAAGAAGTCAAGAAGTCAGGTATTCGGTTTGCCTTTTACAAGGCAACTGAATTTGTTCCTGGCTCAACAAAATTGTATGTCGATACAGAATTACACAAAAATTCCGCCGGCACTGCTGAAAACAGAATCCACGCCGGACCCTACCACTTCTACCGCATCCACATTCCCGCTCTCACTCAGGCATTCGCCTTTTTGGATACCATCAAAGACTTGCCTTTTAATCTCCGCCCTGTCCTTGATCTCGAATTAGCAGGCAAGCACGGCAAACCCCTCTGTGATGATGTTCTTATTTTCTGTGAAGCGGTCGAAGATTCCCTCGGAGTTAAACCTCTTATCTATTCATCAGGTGGTTTCTGGCGTTCGTATATGATCTATGGTAAGTTTTCTAACGTTGCATGTTTCACCGGCTACCCCCTTTGGCTGGCTCAGTGGGGTTTTTACATGCCAAAACCCCTTTACCCCTTTACTGGTCCTGCCTTTTGGCAGTACAGCCAAACCGGCCGGATTCCTGGCATAGTTACTCATGTTGATCTTGATTGGTTCATGGGGGGGGAAATTGAAATTCTCCCTTATCTCTATCCCAATAGTGCTGAATTGATTAAGAATAGAAAAAAACAAACAGCTCCCCGCCCTGTTGAAAGTGAGTTGGATTCATGAGTATTTTTGATCGTTTTACCCAAAAACAAGTTGATTCCGCTCTGCGTGAGCAGTTAGCCGTTATTGAAAATGAAAATACTTTTCTCATCGGCACTCGTCCTCTTTCACAATCCGAAAGAGATCGCTATTCCTACGACCGCGCGGATGTCTTAGAACGATCCCTCGAAGCATGGCGCACAAATCCTCTTGCCCGCCGCATTGTTGAATTGACTTCTCAGTATGTTGTTGGCGGCGGTCTCACGATCAACTGTAAAAATTCATATGCTTCCAATTTTCTCAATCAATTCTGGTTTCACCGGCTCAATCGCATGACAACCAGAGTTTCCGAAATGTGCGATGAGCTCACCCGCACCGGCAATCTGTTCGTTATCATCACCACCGACACATCCGGGATGTCCTACATCCGGCTCATGCCGGCTGCTCACATCGAAGAGATCATCAGCAAACCTAATGATATTGAACAGCCGATCGCTTTTAAACTAAAAGCAGATCTGGAAAACTTAGACCCTGCACCAATCCCCGCTTATGATCCCAACAATGACGACCCAACCAAACCGGTCATTTTGCAGTATGCTATCAACCGTCCCGCTGGTGCGCAGTGGGGCGAACCAGATATTGCACCCCTCCTAGTCTGGCTCTCACGCTATTCTAATTGGCTGCAAGATCGCGCCCGCCTCAACCGCTACCGCAACGCATTTTTATACATCGTTCAGGCAAAATTCGCGTCTGAGGCGCAGCGCAAAGCCCGCCAGACTGCCCTCAATTCAAACCCGCCTAAGCCCGGCAGTATCTTAGTTGCCGATGAAAATGAAACCTGGAAGGTCATTCATCCCCGCTTAGAAAGCGCCAGCGCTGAAAAAGACGGCCTGGCTCTCAAAAAGATGATCGCTGCTGGTGCAGGTATCCCGCTTCACTTCCTGGCTGAGCCGGAAAGTGCCACCCGCACTACTGCGGACGCTGCCGGGGGTCCCACTTTCCGCCGCTTTGAACAGCGCCAGCAGTATTTCTTATTCATGATGGAAGATATTCTCCGTGTGGTTCTCACCCGCCGCGCCCTGGTGGATGGAAAGATTAATAAAAAAATAGATCTTTCCGTCACCGGCGCAGATATCAGCAGTCGTGATAATTCTTCTCTTTCTCAGGCAGCTTATTACATGATCTCAGTTCTTAATAATCTTCGTGATCGTTCTCTTATTTCAAATGATGAATTCCTGAGAGTGATCTATCGTTTCTTTGGTGAAACAGTTGACGCAGACGAAATGCTCAAACGAGCCAAGAAAGAACAGGACGAGAAACAGGGCAAAGATTTAACAGCTAAACCTAAACCCAATGGGTACCCTACCAATAAAATTATTTCCCCCCCTGATAAAGAGTTAGACAAAATCAAAGTGTAATCAGAAAGGATCTGAATATATGCCAATACCAACAACACTCTATCAACAGCAGCACCGTATTGATCTCCAATCTTCCCAGGTCAACGACAAGGGAGAATTCGAGATATTGGCCATCACCGCCGGAGATGGGAACGGCTGGACGTTCTCAGCCGATACCCTCAAAAAGTCTGTTTCCCTGTGGAATGACGCTCAAACTTTCATAGATCATCACTGGTTTGGTCACAGTATCCATGATCTGGCTGGTGTTTGCTATCAACCCCAATGGGATGAATCTACCCAGGGTATCAAACTGCACCTGCGCCCGGTTGGTCCGGCTTCTGCCGTCCTGCAGGAAGTTGGCCGGCAAATGCTTGCCGATGGCCAAAAACCCAACGTTGGCTTTTCAGCCGACCTTGTTTTCACAGCTAACGGAAAAGAAGTCAAAGACGTTCTCAAAGTCTTTTCCGTTGACCTGGTGGTAAATCCCGCGCGGGGCGGTGAATTTATCCGAGAGTTATATCAAAAATTCAATCTATATCAAGAAGGAGTAAATATGCCAAAAGAAAAATTAGATCAAGAAACACCTGCACAAGAAACCTTGCCCGGTGTGCAGCGTGTTCAACAGCGTATCAAAGGCGATCAAGAAGCTGTTGATCAGCTGCTTAATGTGCAGGGGCACATGGAACAGCTAAACGCTGAGGCAGAAAAAGCCCGCGCAATCCGAATCAAAATGTGCGAGCAGCTGCTTGAAAGTTCCCTCACTGCTTCCAAACTGCCCGCGCCGGTGATCGAACGTCTGCGCGTGCAGTTCTCCGGTAAATTGTTTGAAGCGGACGATCTCACCTCCGCCATCGAGGACAGCCGTAAAATGGTCAGCGAATTGACCGGCGGCTCAGTAGTACAGGGTCCGCGCATTCATTCTGTCTTTGATTCAAACGATAAATTGCAGGCTGCCGCCGATGATCTCTTGGGTGCACCAAGAGACGAATCAGCCAAAGATTTAAAGGTTGCTAAACTATCCGGTATCCGAGAGCTTTATCTCATGCTCACCGGAGACTATGATCTCCACGGTGGTTTTGATTCTGAGCGTGTTCAATTTGCGCTCACAACCGATTTTACCGGTCTGGTTAAGAATGCTTTAAACAAGATAGTAGTTAACACCTGGGATCAGTTAGGCAAAGCCGGCTATGATTGGTGGTCTAGGATTTCAAGAATTGAACATTTCAATTCCCTACAATCAATCACCGGCACCCTGGTCGGCACAGTCGGCACACTTCCCACAGTCTCAGAAGGTGCGGAATACACTGAACTTAATATCGGCGATTCCCCTGAAACAGCCAGCTTTGTTAAGTATGGTGGCTATATTCCCCTCACCCTGGAATTGATCGATCGGGATGAATCCCGCAAGTTAGCCGCGTATCCTCGCGAACTCGCTGCCGCAGGCCTCCGCAAAATCTCTGCCCTTGTGGCAGCTATCTTCACTGACGCCGCTGGCGTTGGGCCCACAATGGCAGACACCGGCGCTCTGTTCAATGCCACCGCAGTAACCACCGCGGGTGGGCACCTGAACTTACTCACCACCGCGCTGGCTGCTGCTGAGTGGGATGTTGTTTCATCCGCTGTTTACAATCAACCTATGCTCATCAAGAATGCCGCCGGGGTATACGGCACTGGCCCTAAAATGGCCATCAATCCCCGCTTCTGTGTAGTTCCCCGCGCTTTGCAGCTTGCCGCTATGAAGGTCTTATATCCTTCATTGGAAAATGCGGCCAATATCTACTCTGAGAACCAACAGCGCGGCCAACCCGGCGACGTTGTAACCGTCCCCGAATGGACTGATAACAACAACTGGGCTGCTGTCTGTGATCCCCTCATTGCTCCCGCAATCTTTGTCGGAGAACGTTTCGGCATTATGCCTGAAATCTTTATCGCTGGGGATAATCTCAGCCCCGCAGTGTTCATGAACGACGAACACCGCCTCAAAGTTCGCCACTTCTTGGCTTGCTGGGTGAACGACTTCCGCCCACTTCACAAATCGAATGTGGCTTAAATAAAAATAATTGTCATTGCGAGCGAAGCGCGGCAATCTCCAACTAACAATCTGCCGGCTTCGCCGCAACAAATTGAAAGGATATAAATTATGGGTTACGTACATGATGAACACATGAGTAAATTTATCCACCCTGGAGACTTTGAAATGTCCGCCGGCACATGGGCGGTCACCGAATCATCCAGCGTTGTCAGCAACGACCGCACCGCTGCGGATGCTTCGGTTACAGTTCTTGTGCCTATTAAAATGCCTTCAAATTCTAAGGCATTGAAAGGCGCTAAGCTCACCAGCATTGACGTGGGTTATCTTATCGCCACAGCCGCCGCGGACGATTTCGCCACTGTGGAATTAGAAAAAACCACAGTGGGCGCAGATAACGTCGCCGCGTCCGGCTCTGCACCCGATATCACCATTGACGCTGCGCATGACACCGCCGCAGAAAGAAAAGCAGCCGATGATCACACCATGACGATCACTCTTGACGATCCTGAATTCCTGGACGATGGAGATTGTTACTGGTTGAAGATGGTCATTGACGCTGCCGCCACCACTGTTCTTAAATTCTACGGCGCTGTCGCTCATTACACCCTGCGGGTTTAATTGATTTCATCTTCATTCTTTTCTCCTTTGCCAGCCCCCCGCTCACAATCCGGCGGGGGGCAAAGGAGTGAAAAATAAATATTATTAATTCTATTCATTCATTGGATTTCCAATCAGAAAGGAGTAAATCCAAATATTCATCCTAACCATCGTAAAAACAAAATATGTGTAAATATACCTATTTCACTTAAAAAATTAAAATTTGGGCTTTAAAACACCCAAAGAAAGGATTTCTATCCATGAACAAGCAGCCAATTTCTAAGCTTTTAGGAGTTTTCCGCTCACGGAAGTTTTGGGCGGCTCTTATCGGTACTCTTTTTGTTGTCCTCGATGAGTTCGTTCCCACCTTCCCGCTCACCTCTGATCAGGTCACCAACATCGTTTATATGATGGTCGCCTATATCATCGGCGTTGCGATTGATGACGCTGGTCAGGGCATTGGCGGCAACCCCGCCTTTTAACTTATTTTTCAATAAGGTGAGTTATAGAAAGCTTTAAAATCAAATCTTCCCATAACAAACCTTATTGAAAACTATTCCTTGACTTTCCATCGCCGTTCTCAATGCAGTCATTCACGCTAATTGGGTGTGATGTCCGATTTGAAATCGTCCTCACACCCTGAAAGGAGTTCTTACATGCCAGAAAAAACAAAAACTCAGGCAGATAAACTTTTGATTAAGTCAATTTTTTCCATTGACCCTGTTGATTGGGCTCGTTATCCTGATGGGTATCTTTCTTTCATCAGCCCCACCGGTCAGAAGTTTCGCTATTCCAATCAACAGTTGCTTGATTTTAAGCAGGATATTGCTAATCTCAAATCAGCAGGTAAGAAAGCTGCTGCCAAGAAATCTGCTTCTAAATCAAATCCCAATAAAAAAGTTCCTTTTAAACCAAAACCGCCAGCCGCGTCGGCAAAATAATGCCGATTCGCGTATGCGCCTGGCGTTTTATCCGCGTCAGTTCGGGGCGGGTGTTTCACGTGGCACATGTGCCACTTGCCGCCCCAAACGCCGCTAACCATGACCACAATGATTGAAGAAAAATTGCCTTATTGTCCTGATTGCGGGAATGTTATGTATCCCGAAGGGGATATTTATGTCTGCCCTGAATGTGGTTATGAACAGGATTACCGCTTATTTAATCCTGATCAAGAAATAAAAGGTGACTTATGTCAGCATTAGCAGCTTATCGAACACGAATTCAAAATTCCCTCGATGATACCAATTCTAAATATTCAAATGACATCATCGATGAAGCGCTGAGAAAGATTCTCAACGAATACACCCGCGCTAATCCCAACATCAAGACCCACACCCACACTGTCGTTACCGCCGGCAGGAATCAAACCCTTGCAGCAGCAAACTTGATCGCTATTATTCAGTTGGTACATCCTTACACCAGCACATTAACAGATCCTTTTGTTTATGAAAGAGAGGATTTTTCTCTTACTTACGTAGATGGGTCCCCTACCCTTTACTTTTTTGGTGAGGATATTCCTGAAGTAGATGAGAAAATCTATATCAAATATGCTGCTAAGCAGACTATCACTGACCTTGACAGTGCACTTGCTACCACTGTCCGTGATGATCATGAGGATATTTTAATTGTTGGTGCTGCTGGTCAAGCTGCTATGATGAGAGCGTCCGGGCTGAACGAACAGTGGGGCGGTCGCTCAGGAGACATGGGTTCCCTTATGACTTGGGGTTCACACCAGTATTTACTCTTTTCTCAATTCCTGGAAGAGATCAAACAGGAAGCTACTTATCCTCTTTTCCCTGATTCATTTTGGCCAGTAGACGAATGGGATACATAATCTATGCCTAATCCGCTTGGTAATCTCAATCAAAAATTGCAGTGGGTCACCAGAGGTGAGAACTGCCCTATCTGTGATTCACTCAGGGGACGTATCTATACCTATGATATGTGGATGTCAGCGGGTGTTTGGCCCGGTTTTCACTTAAACTGCGATTGCGATCTAAGAAAAGTTGATGATGATTCCCCTACCTCCGACCCTGATTTCTTTGGTACTGATCTTAATCTAATGATGGAAACGATCAATCCATTCTATTTCTTGTTTAAACTTCACTGGGATCCCAACTACCTTCCCTTCTCCTGGTATATGACCGATCAAATTATGAATTCTCATCTTACCTATGGTGCTGGTCTCCCCATTGGTGAAGTTCTCAAGAAAATGCGCAATGAATTTGTTGGCTTTTTCAAGCGATCTACTTTCTTTGATAATTTTTTCATCTGGCGTACTTTCAGAACAGTGCAGCATTTTCAAAATATTGATGACACTTATTCTGGTTATCTTCCCCCCATTATTCGCAAACGTCCTCGTAAAACTCCTTCACCTAATTTATATTTTTCTTCTATTCATAATTTACCTGCTCATATCAATACCACACTCAAACCTAAATCTTTGAAACCTTACTACCCTAAACACTCATATTATTTTCAAGGTGGTCACTAAATGCCTGACATCGGAACTGATTGCGACTTCATTCTTATTCATACCTTAGTAAACAATGGGGACCCCTATGGTTTTGTATTAGCCCCTGACCCTTCTAAAGCAGGTTCAGCTATATCTATTCAACGTGAATTAGATGATTCCGGTGATACTCAGATCTATCTATTCGCAACTATTCTACTTGCTGATGATCTTCAAAATCCTGATGGTTCTGAACATTCTGATTCCCGCCAGACAATGTATGATATGCTCCTTGATTTCTTAGAACAAACAGAGGATATATCTATTGGTACGTTTATGGGTACTTACCTCGGCTTAGGTCAGATCGGACACTCCGCCACTGAATTGCACCTGGTGGATGCCAGTTATATTTCACTGAAGTTCGCCAATATATCTACTTATCACAAACCTGTTGACAGTGATTTGTTCTTCGGTTCACTTTGGCAGTCTTCTCCGGCAGGAGATGACGCTTTTACATGGGAAACGTCAGTATGGAGATAATCCGAACTTAGACCACGAGCGTTGAAATGAGGATCCACGCACTTCAGCGCATTCAAAGCGCGCGGTGGGCGGGAAAACTATTTTTCTTATTATGAAAGGATGTCAATATGTCTTATCCTGAAAGTGCAAATGTTTCCGCCGGTGATGCCACGCTTGCTGCTCACTACAACAATCTGCGTGCTGACGCAGTTCATCTCGGCCAAGCTGCTGCTGATTCTGTCGCCCTGGGTTCACTCCTTGAAAGGTATGAATCCCGCTTAGAAATTGAAAGATTATCTACTGATAAAGTCAGAGTTCCCGCGTCTGCCTCCGCCCCTGTTTCACTGCTCATCGATGGCTATTTATGCCAGGCAGTCGCAAACGTAGATTTGGACGCTGGGGATGTCCCAGCGGGCGCGGCAGCCGCTTATTATATTTTTGCCAACCGTGCTGATGACAGTACAACCTTCACCCTCACAGTCAATACATCCCTCACGGAAGCAGCCGATCAACGGCGCATTGGCCGCTTTTATTGGGATGGTTCTGCTATTGTCAAGGATAGTGTCCGTACCGAGCACGCCGGTCTGATCGCAGATCTGCTTTATTTCGTTGACCCTCAAATTTGCAGTGGTCGTTTGACTTTAAGTACACTTGTTCCTGTCACAGTTTCGGACATTTCCTCTTCCGCAACCGTTTATTTCACACCTTATCTTGGAAATCGGGTAGCTTTATATGTCAAAGATTATGGCTGGCGAATGTATTCTTTTTCAGAACTCACTCTTGATATTTCAGGTATTGATTCTGGTAAAATTATTGATGTTTGGCTTTATGACAACGCAGGTACTCTCACCCTTGCCTACACTGAATGGTCAAACGACACCCTCCGCGCTACAGCCATTGTCCTCCAGGACGGCATTCTGGTTAAATCTGGCTCACCATCTTATCGCTATTTAGGTTCTGTCCGCATGTCAGGTGCCGGTGTTTCTGCCGATACTTTATTGAAACGTTTTGTTTTTAACTACAATAACCGGGTTCCCCGCTTGTTTTTCCTCCGTGATGCAACCGCTTCATGGACCTACAACACAAACGTTTGGAGGCAGGCAAGAGCCACAGCTGCAAACAAAGTCGAATTCCTGATCGGTGTTTCCGAAGATCTAGTTCGTGTTCTTTATTCTATGAGCGTTGATGTTTCTAATAACGGTACTTCATGTATAGCTAATATTGGCATAGGTCTTGATTCAATAACTGCTCTTGCTTCTGACGCAAAAGAAGGCAGGGCTGGTTATATCGGTACTCATGCTGAACTTGTTTCAACATACGCAGGTTTCCCTGGTATTGGATACC
>Ga0307421_1000564_pt1 | contig 23801 bp, 20 predicted proteins | sample SalMarWE160270MG_FD_202163 | JGI IMG/M metagenome (GOLD analysis project Ga0307421, IMG submission 202163) | Salt marsh sediment microbial communities from the Plum Island Ecosystem LTER, Massachusetts, United States - WE1602-70 | ecosystem: Environmental > Aquatic > Marine > Intertidal zone >...
GCAAAATGGTATATGAATATACAAACTAATAGGTTTTTTATCGCTCATATTTTTTTCTTATTCGTTGAGTCTTTTTTACGATGTCTTCGATGGTATAATTTCTCGGCTTTTTCAGTATTAATTCGATTAAAATAATCATAATATGAGTCCTGAAAATAATACACCCTCCAAGATTTGCCCAACATGTGGTACACGTTTAAGCGAAAACGCGAACCGCTGTTTGGTCTGTGGGAGAACCTTCACTACATCAGCTGCCACTAAGAAATCAAAAACGGTACGTTCACAGCGGCTGCCAGATATCACGCTAAGCCTTCCGCTTGCACTTGGATTATTATTCATCGTTTTAACAGTGGGCGGTGCGATCATTTACCTAATTCTGCGTGGGACTGGCCAAGTTGCTCCGCAGGAACCCACAGCAACCGCGAGCCCCTCACCAACATTCGAGCAAAGTCCTACTCCGACAGTTACTCTAACACCAGAACCCACTTACACGCCACTTCCCCCAATAGAATACCAGGTTCGCGATAATGATACCTGTAGTTTGATCGCGGTAATCTATGGTGTAACGATTAACAGCATTGCTGATCTCAATAATCTTCCACCAAACTGCGGAGTTTTGAGCGTCGGCCAAACAATTCTAATTCCTCAACCAACACCTACCCCATCTCCAATGCCAACAAGCACTCTCAGTGTTGGCGAAGCAACAGAATCTGCTTGCCAGAAAATTGAATATCGGGTAGGCGAAAACGATACGCTTAGCGGTATCGCGGCAAATTATTCGGTTTCCGTGGAAACTCTCAAAACCTATAATGGGCTTACTTCAAACAATATATTTTCAGGCCAAATTGTAGTTGTTCCTCTCTGCGAACGCCTGCCTACAGCTGGACCAACCCCAACCCCAACCTTACCGCCGCCTTATCCACCAACCAACCTGCTCCTACCAGCTGATGGGGCGGTATTCGCTGGGAACAATGAATCCGTAACACTCCAGTGGGCTGCAATAGGGGGATTATTAGAGAATGAACTTTACGCAGTCACAATTGAAGATCTTACTGAAGGACAGGGGAAAAAGCTAGTTGATTACACAAGTGATACAAAATACAACATTCCTACAAACTTCCGGCCAGTAGAAAACGCACCGCATGTGATACGCTGGTGGGTGCAGCCGGTTCGTCAATCCGGAACAACAGATGAAGGGGATACTATTTGGGTGCCCGCCGGTTCTCAAAGTACACCAAGAGTGTTTTCCTGGTCAGGTATTGGTGCAGTAGTTACCCAAGCGCCATAAAAAAATATTTCACAAAGCGAGGTAAAAATTTTCCTCGCTTTTATTTTATAAGGATTCACTTTCCAAAAAATGTGTCGTTTCTATGGCTGCTGCAGCACCCATACCAGCCGATGTAATCACCTGACGAAAGAGAGCATCGCACGCTTCTCCCGCGACAAAAACCCCGGGAATATTGGTGCGCATTCTGTTATCAACAATGATATATCCCTTCTCGTCCAGTTCTAACTGGGATTGAAAAAGATCTGTGGTGGGTTTATGGCCAATAAAAACAAAAAAGCCATCCGTTGATAATTCACTCTTCTTTCCGGTTTTTACATTTTCTAATTCTATCTTTTCAACTACATCTTTGCCTTTTACTTCTTTGACAACTGAATCCCAGATAAATTCAATTTTAGAGTTGCTAAAAGCGCGTTTTCGTAAAATTGCACCCCCCCGCAATTCATCTCTCCGGTGGATGATCTTCACAGAAGAAGCATATCGTGTTAAAAAAATTCCCTCTTCAAGAGCGCTATCTCCTCCACCAACAACAACAACAGCTTTATCCTTAAAAAACCAACCGTCACAGGTCGCGCAGTACGATACACCTTTTCCACGAAACTCATCTTCTCCGGGAATATTTAATTTATTGGGACTAGCACCAGTAGCAATAATAAGAGTTTGAGTTCTAAATGAATTGCTATATGTTTTTACTAAGAAAGGTCTCGAAGAAAGATCCACTTCTGTTGCGGTATCATATTCAATCCGCGTGCCAAATCGTTCCGCATTTTTCTGAAACAGATCAGCCAATTCCGCCCCACCTACTCCTTCAGGAAATCCCGGATAATTTTCAATCCGATCAGTCAATGTCACCTGTCCGCCAATCTGAGTTCCTGTAAAAATCAACGGATTAAGATCGGCTCTCGCTGTATATAATCCTGCTGATAAACCAGCAGGCCCGGTTCCTAAAATAATTACTTTTTCTATTTTTTTTGAGTCTGTAGATTCCATAATACGCTCCAAAAGACGATTGATTTATATTTTGAAGAGTATAACAAATCAAACAAAAAGCAATCCTATATTATTTATTAATATTTTCTGGCATAGCATTAGAAAAACTGATAGCATGTGTTACATTTCAAATAAAAATTTCTATATATTTTAAAAGCAGGGATATCATTATTTTTACAAATAAATTAATCTTTAAAAATTTTATGTCTGTTGCACCATCTGAAAAAATAATGATGTTTGGCAGTATTGCTAATGCCGCTTTTTTTTCGTCAGCCTAATACAGGAATGATTCGAAGTCTGCATGTAATGATGTCCACAGGGATTGCACCCAAAATCGGCAAAGACAACTCATATTTATTTCTTCGATGATAGTGCAGTTATTTCTATAAAAAGGATTTAAATTTCCCAAAAAAAGACTAATCGCAGGGAATGCACTTACACTGAGTTTCATCCCAGCACTGGGGAGATTCCTTCAGTGGGCAGCCACCAGCAGGCGGTGGACAGACCTCAGAAGTCTCATCCTTGTCTTCAACTGTACCCTTGGCGGGAATGATCTCCACATCATCCAGATCACCAACAAACTCCACCTGACCAACCCACACCCAGCAGGGATCTTCCAGTTCAGCCGGCGCAACCTGGTACCAGGTTAAATTAATATTCCTGCCGACCACCTCAACGATATCATCCGGCTGAAAAGAGGTCAGCGCTGCGGAGTTGCTGGATGGCTCCAAACGGCAATCCGCGCTATTCTGGAAAATAAGGTAGGGATAGGGCGGGAAGGGATGCCCAGTCATCACTTCCAGCTCAAAGGCGCCAATATCGCAATCTTCATCCTGCGGGCGCATCACACCGCGCTGGTCAGTGTCCACATCCGTGCCGGATAGGTCGCTGCAGTCCTGCACCGCATTGAACGCATCGCTGAAAAATGTGATGGCATGGTTCTTAGTCGATCCGCCGTTGTAATCCAGCGCTTCCAGGCGCGGATTTCCGGTCAGGTTAAAGCCGTCACAGCTGCCATCGTCATCCAGGTTATCTCCGAAGGCAGTTACCGCTGCCATACAATTATATGTACCGAGGCCGCTGATGGTGTTTTCCGCGATGATGGTATTCTTGACATTTGCTGTTCCATGCGTAGTAAACAGGGCTGCCCCAGAACCGGCAGTGTTAAAAGCGATCGTGCTGCTGACGATATCCAGCTGGTCTTCAAAAAAGATCGCACTGCAGTTATCGCCCTCATTGCCGGAAAACGTGGAATTAAAAATGCTCCCGTAACTGTCTGATTCCAATCCCCCGCCGCCCAATAACGCCGTGTTATCAGCCACTGCTGAATTGATGATCGAAACATTGCCGAAATGGTTGCTGATGCCGCCGCCGAGGAACTCCAGTGCTTCATTCGAGAGAATATTCACCTCATTTAAAGTCAGGTCGCCGTAGCTGTGGATCGCGCCGCCGTAGTGGCCGGCTGTGTTATCAGTAAGGTCTGTAGCATTAATGACAGCTGTGCTGTCATGATCGAGGTAAACTCCGCCGCCCATAATGCCAGCCTGGTTGCCAATGACGCTGGAGCTGTTGCCCATTTCAACATTCGAGTTCTTCACGTACAGCCCTCCGCCGTTATCTGCACTGTTGTCGTTCACCTGGCAGGAATCAAATTCCGCTTCGCTCACATCACGCAGATACACACCTCCGCCGCGGCTGTCCAGCGGCGCGGTCACCATGTTATTTGTGAATGTGCACTGTTGAAAAAAGACCTGTTCGTCAGTGTCATATACTGCCACAGCGCCGCCCATGTCAGCGGTGTTCTGATCAAAGTCTACATCCGTGGCCATGATCACGCCATCAACAATGGCCATAGCGCCACCGGAGCCCAGCGACTGGTTGCGTTCAAAAGTTGAAAACAACATGAGCCTCAATCTGCCTTCTGAATACAAAGCACCGCCGTGACTTTCGGCTGTATTTTCAGTGAAGCCACACCCGCTAATTTCTGAATATTGCATAATTTCGCGAAAGATCGCCACCGCGCCACCTTCCCTATAACTGTGATTACCCAGAAACCAACTGTTGGTAATATATAGTCCGCCGATTTCGTTCGCGATTGCGCCGCCCTGTTGGGCCTGGTTATCCTCAAAGGTACAGTTATCCACGGTCAGCCCGCCGTAGTAATTTAAAATGGCCCCGCCCTTGCGGTCCAGGTCGATCATTTCCATATTGACATTCCCGTTTGTGAACGTGATACCGTTGACCGTCAGCCAGCCTGTAGGCTCGATGAAGAAGAAGCGGAAGGGCTCAGTCCCATCTGCAGTTGAGCGGGTAAAAATCGTACCGTTGGTACCGTTGATCGTCACCGGTCCATCGATCACCGGCAGGGCCACTCCGCCAAAATTCTCTGCGTCTGGGTCATCGGGGGTGTTGTTGATGGTGTCAAAAGTAAAGGTACACACGGGAAGATTAATGACCAATCCATTGGGTGGTATATCCTCCAATAGATCGATCAAAGCCTGGAGGTGGCAGACAAGATCGTGGGTTTCGGGTGTACTTGGAGCGGGCGTTGCGGTTGGATCTGCATTCGGTTCATCCCCATTACAGGTCGCAGCGGAAGTTAGGACAAGAACAGTAGCACAGCATATCAAACAAATCTTCTTAAGCATGATCTCCCTCCTCGGTTGACCATTAATCTCTCTCAATTTCTATTATACAAGTTATTTTTACAAAAGAGAAGGAAACGCGCTCTAAAATGCTGCGTCTGATATCACTGTGTGGATACTATGGACAAAATATATTCTGATTCGAAGTCAGGTACTTACTACCGATGGTTGCTATGTATTAATGATTATTCTGAAATTAATACAGCCCTGACCGGTGCCCCATCTGTTCCAGTGATCTTCATCGGTAGGCAGATTAATTTATAAATTCCAGGCACCACTTGCCTGAGATCAATATTCTCAAGTAAAACAATCCCACGATTCAGTAAGGTCATATGAGGTTGCTTTAAATCGTCGAAAGAGGAAACTGAAAAATAATCCACCCCTATTAGCTTTAAACCTATATCTGCAAGGTACTTGGCACCTTCTGAATTTAAAGCCACATACTCTTTATGAAAGGAAAACGGATCTGTCTCCCAGTAAAGCGAATTTGATGTTTTGAATAGAATTCGGTCAATTCCATCTTGAAAACTCATTTTCATCAAGCAGTTTTTATCTATTACAGATATTCCATTGGGGATTTCTATTACCTGAACGTTGCCAATCAGAGTATCCAACGGAATCTCGTCAACGGTTTTTCCATTTTCAAATACATGAAAGGGCGCATCAATATGTGTCCCTGTATGCACTCCAAGTTCTATCCGTGAAACGTTGAAATCACAACCATTCTCTATTATAGCTACACGGTGAACACTGATTCCTTTATCACCCTCCCATACCGGCGTTTTCCCAGAAAGCGGAATAGATATATCAATTATATTCATCCGATGAACCCTCCAATACTAACAATTGTACTCGCCAAACAAACACTATAGGAATTGATAGACCATGATAGCTTTATTACCTATAATTAGATGAAATTCCAACTGGAGAGTTAATGAGAAAAGTAGCGGCGATTGGCATCGGTCAAACTGTTGTATCTGAACATTGGAATAAATCTCTAAAAGAGTTGGCGGGAGACGCAATTCTTAATGCATTAATGGACGCACATATTAATAAATTCGATTCCCTATTCATCGGAAATATGATGTCCGCCTCAGCCAATCAGCAGCAAAATATTGGTGCATATATCACCGATTGGGTTGGAGCACGAGGCTCTGAAAGCATTCGTGTTGAATCTGCATGCAGTTCTGGTTCAGCAGCATTCCGGGCAGCTGTCTTAGCAGTTGCATCTAATGATGTGGATATTGCAGTAGCAGCCGCAGTTGAAAAAATGACGGATTCACCCAGCGCTGAGATCACCGCAAATTTAGCCACTGCTGCTGATGCGGATTGGGAAGAAAGCCAGGGGGTTTCATTCGTAGCTTTAAATGCGCTGCTTATGCAGCGTTATCTGCACGAATATAAATGGGATCATTCCAATTTCGCAGGATTCTCAATTAATGCACACAAGAACGCGTTAAATAATCCTAACGCCAGGTTTCACTCTGCATTATCAAAAGAGCAGTATATTAATTCACCTGTCATATGTGATCCGATAACATTGATGGATGCATCCCCCATCGGCGACGGTGCGGCCGCGGTTGTCCTCGTTCCTTATGATTCTTTAGAAACTTACGGGCATCATAAAACCGTTTCTGTCGTGGGTTCTGCTGCTGCCAGTGATACTATCGCCGTTCATTCCCGAAAGGATCCTCTGTGGTTAACAGCCGCTGAACGTTCCGCAAAACAAGTCTACAGTCAAGCCGGGATCACAGAAAGAGACATAGATCTTTTTGAATACCATGATGCGTTTACAATCATGGCTGCCTTAGCTTTGGAAGCATGCGGATTCGCTGCCCGAGGGAAAGCGCCTGTTTTAGCCTTAGAAGGAGAGTTGCAGCTATCTGGGCATATACCCGTCGCAACTATGGGAGGATTAAAGGCGCGCGGTCACCCGGTTGGCGCAACGGGTATGTACCAGATCGTAGAAGTGATCCAGCAGCTGCGTGAAGAAGCTGGAAAAAATCAGGTGGAAGGAGCTGTTCTTGGAATGGCCCAAAATATTGGTGGCAGCGGATCCAATATAGTCACTCATGTTCTCACCAATGAAAACTAACAATATCATCACCCAAAAGCAGATCTATCAATACCGATCAAATACCTACCGATTCAATCCAAATTTAAGGTTGCACTCTATAAAAGATGCGATAAATTTTGTTAACAAAAGAGGTTTTGTGTTCTTTTGGCCAATTACAGGAATAGATATGCCCAGCTTATGGTGTGCGGTGGCGGGAGACCGCCCAGTTCCAAACAACCATGACGATCCCGGGCATATTACCTGGCGGTGGAAAGATGACCTGCTTGGGAAGAAAAAATGGTTTTATGCAAAAATATTGCGCCAGAGAAGTACGATCATTTCCCTTAAGTTGATCCCTTATTTTTTCACACTTTCTCAAAGTGTACACGAAGGCTTAGAGGATATTACTTTTTTATACAAGTACGGGAAAATTTCCGCGGAAGAAAAGCAGATATACAAATCATTAACTATCTCCGGCCCATTGGATACAATTACCCTTCGCAATCAATCAAATTCATCTACAGCGGGAAGTGCTTCAAGATTTAACCGTGCGCTTGATTTGCTGCAGCGCGATTTTCGTATTATGCCATCCGGAATCTCACAAAATGGCAGGTGGAAATACGCGTATATTTATCAAACGGTTCAAAACGAGTTCCCTGAACTAATTGAACAATCGGTGCAGATCAATAAAGAGGATGCCTTTATTAATATTTTGCGTTCATACTTTCGCTCAAATGGAACAGGAACAGCTAAAGAGATTCAAAAATTATTCGCGTGGCGTGAATATGATATTCATAAGGCAATCAACTCTCTGATTGCCACCGGGGAGATCATTCAAGCCTTCACCGATGAAGGTGAGAGAAAGGATATTTTTGCAATTCCAGAATTGATATAAGATAAAATCTTATTAATTACAATTTAAATTTTTGGAAATCTATTTGTTAACGTATGAATAAAAATCAATCAACTGAACATAATTGGAAACAGAATCTCGTACTCATCGCAAAGAGTACATTTGTCTGGCTGTACCAATTATCCGAAAAATATCATAAACCAATTAAACATCTTGACCAAATTCCTATTGAAGAATTAGAGTCACTGAGATCATTTGGCGTGAATGGCCTTTGGCTGATTGGTATCTGGGAACGCAGCCCAGCTTCAAAAATAATTAAAGAGCTTTATGGGAAAAAAAACGCAATCGCATCCGCCTATTCAATTTATGATTACCGTATCACAAATGACTTGGGTGGCGAAGATGCCTATTTGAAGTTAAAAACTAAAACAAATAATGCCGGTTTAAAATTGGGTTGCGACATGGTACCCAATCACACTGGAATTGATTCATCATGGGTCATTGATCACCCTGATTGGTTCATTCAAGCTAAAAGAAATCCGAGCCCTGAATTTAAATATAACTCTCCTAATCTTTCTCCTGATCCACGTGCTGAAATTAGGATAGAAGAAGGATATTACACCCAGACCGGCGCAGCAGAAGTCTTTCAGTTTCGCTACAACTCATCAGAAAAGAATATATACATTTATCACGGTAATGATGGTACCAGTATGCCATGGAATGATACTGCTCAACTGAATTATTTAAATCCGGAAACTCGCGCGGCGGTTCGAGAAGTCATTTTGGGCGTTGCGGAGAAGTTTGATATTATTCGCCTCGATGCGGCAATGACGTTAACAAAACAGCACTATAAGAGGTTATGGTTTCCATACATCGGGGGGAGTAAGTATATCCCAACCAGGGGTAATTACAACATGAATGATTCAGAGTTCGATGATCAAATACCTCGCGAATTTTGGATTGAGGTTTTGGAAGATATCAAAGAGAAAGAACCTGATACATTGCTGTTTGCGGAAGCGTTCTGGTTGATGGAGGGTTTTTTCATCCAGCATCTAGGGATGGACCGTGTTTATAACAGTGCCTTCATGAATTTATTGAGAGACGAAGAAAATAAAAAGTTTAAGCAATGTATTAAAGATATGATCACTACAGATCCCTTATTCCTTGAACAATTAGTGAATTATCAATCTACACCCGATGAAGAACCCGCATTTTTCCAATTCGGGAATAAAGATAAATATTTTGGTGTATGTAAACTTTTAGCAACTATGCCTGGTCTGCCTATGTTTGGGCACGGACAATTCGAGGGGTATAAAGAGAGATATGGAATGGATTTCCTTCAACCGCATTTGAAAGAAACTCCAGATGAAAAACTCATCGCGCGACATAAGGAATTAATCCAGCCACTGCTTGAGAACCGCTTTAAGTATTCCCGCTCTAAAAATTTTCAATTACATGATTACCATTACACTAATGGAAAAATTAACCACGATGTAATCGCATACAGCAATCAAAATGATAACTACAATAGTCTAGTCATCTACAATAATACAGACAAACAATCAAACGGGTTAATAAAAAGTTCATTTGAATCATATGAAAACAAGTGCATCATACTTATAGATTTTTATACAAAAGAAGAGACCCAAATTCCATTTGCGGCAATTGAAGATCAAGGAATATCATTTCAGTTATCACCATATGAATGCAGGGTATTTGAAATACAGTTTATTTAATTCAGAAGAATTAATTTATAAATGTTCTAGGTGATGAGAAAAGCGGGCAGGTAAAAGTTTAAATGTCCTCGGTAGAGAATCTAATGCACAAGTCCGTTCAACTGCCAAGAGATCCAACCAGATACTTGACAATGGAAAACCGCCTTTGCTTTGCCCAAACCATAGATTATATAAGCGTAAATAAGCAGGAGCAACAGCTAGAGATATCTTTCGCTTCTTAACCTTTTCCATAATTAATTTGATGATTAAACGAAATTCTAAAAATTCCCCCCCACCAATGGTGAAAATAGACTTATGGAAAAGATCATCTTCTAAAACAAGAAAAATAGATGAAATTAGATCTTCGATCCATAATGGCTGAAGAACCATTTTTCCACCTTCAGGCAGGGGAATTATTCCCGGTGCTGCTATAACATAATTTGCTAGTTGATTTGTAAAATGATCGTTTTCTCCAAATACATCCGTTAACCGCAAGATCGCATAATTTAACCCGCTGCTCTTGATCGAATTCTCAGCCAATGCCTTAGCTTTTAAGATCGGATACATTGAATTATTATCAGCGCCAATTCGGCTGAGAAAAAGGATTTTCTCTACGCCAGCATCGACAGATGCTTTAATCAGGGTTTCTGTTCCAACCACATCCACATCCTCAAAATTAGGATGTGGTTTCTCGTTTTCCGCACCGGCAAAATGTAAAACTGTTTTAACCCCACTTAAAACAGCTCGTAAACTTCTTTGGTCTTTTAGACTGCTAACTACTACATCCAATGCAAGATCATGAGGTAACTTTGTAATTATTTTCTGAGGTCGCAATAATATTCTTAATGGGAAATGTGACTGTACCAACCTAAGAATTACCCTTGATCCGATAAATCCGGTCCCGCCTGTTACAAGTATCATGCAAGCGATTATAGCAGATTGGTTATTAACAAAATGGCATTCATCTTGCAACAATCATTATTAATCAATATGCTAGGATTTTCCCATTAACCAATGGACCATTTAACACAAGAAAAGACTTTCACTTCAAATAAACTTGGGTTTCATTATTTTCTAGATGTGGAACATTTTAATACTGCTGATGCTCATTTATGGATCAAAAAATTACAGGAAATTAATGCAAAATGGTTAGTTATTCAAAATCCGCAAGACCGCGCAATTCCCGAAGAATTCATCCGGCCTTTTTCGAGCGCAGGCGTAAATTTAATAATAAATTTTAATGAGGATATTAGTTCAGATATTAATTTAGCAAGCTTTACTGCATTACTGAATGTGTATGGGAAATGGGGTGTTAAATATGCATATTTATTTGAAAAGCCCAACTTGCGATCAAAATGGGGTGAAATAAAATGGAATAACAACGATATTGTAAAGACACATCTAAATAAATTCATTCCATTTGCACAACTTTGTGTGGAAAATCACATCAAACCAATTCTCTCCCCTCTTTTCCCTGGCGGTGATTATTGGGATCTTGCATTTTTAGAGGAATCATTAGAGGGTCTGGCATCTCATGTGGCGCTCCACATCAAGAATAACTTGATCTTATCTGCATTTGGTTGGGATTGGGGGCACTCCATCGAATGGGGTTCTGGGGGAAAGAAAAAATGGCCAAAAACTAACCCTTTTCATCAAAAACAAAACACGCAGAATCAGCAGGGCTTCAGAACGTACGAATGGTATCTGGAACTATCAGAAAAGGTTCTCGGAGAAAAGTTGCCAATTATTATTCTCAAAGCAGGAATTCCAGACGATAGTTTCATGGAAAGTTCAGCGGATACCGTACCCATAGATAATCTTTTTTCAATCACACATCTGTTGGCTGGCGAAAATGTATACGACCCACTAAACCCCGAAATGCTTTTATCTCCTATTCCACCCGAAGTAATTGGATGTAATTTTTTCATTCTCTCCGCACAAACAGAAAAAATTTTTTTTCCTTATAGATGGTTCACGCCAGAAGGTATTCCCCTTACTCCAGCCAAATCTGTTGGTTTAACAGATAATTCCTCCATTCTGCAAACTGAAGAACAACCAGCCCAAATAAATAACCCAATTAATAACCTTCATTTCAAATATCAGCGCTATATCCTGTTTTCCGATTCACAAAAACCAAATATGTCCAGCCTGCTTGAGAATCTCGATCCTTATATTAGAAAGTTTAAACCTCATATAGGTTTTTCAAAAGTCGAAGCTGAAAATGCGGCCTATATTTTAATCATAACTGACAAGAAGGATAAATTTTTATCAAATGATGTTGAAAGCTTATCAGCAAAAAGCATCGTAAAGATTATTTCCCCGAACGAAATATCAGAATTACTGAGCGAGTAAAATGACATGAACAATCATCTCCAGTTGAAAGATAAATCAATATCCACAAAAATCAAAGTTCTTGGTCTCGGTGGGAGCGGATGTAATACCGTCTCCCGCCTTTCATCCTTAGACTTAGAGTGTGTAGAATTAATCGGTGCAAACACGGATTTTCATTCTTTATCTACCTGTAAAGCTGGTAAGGTCATCCAACTAGGCATCAATACTACGAATGGACAGGGGGCAGGAGGGGATCTTTCAACCGGGAAAACGGCTGCAGAGGAAAATTATAAGGATTTAATTAGATGCATCCAGGATTCAGATCTTTTATTCTTAACTGCTGGTATGGGAGGGGGAACTGGTTCAGGTGCTATTGAGATTGCAGCAAGAATTGCCGCCTCCCTTGATATCCTGACAATTTCAATAGTTACATTGCCATTCTCATTTGAAGCAGAAAAAAGGAAGAGTATTGCCTACGAAGCAACGATCAACTTACAACCTTTCACAAACACTTTGATTACCATCCCAAATGACCGTATAGTAAAACTTGCTGCGCCTAACACGCCAATAAAAACTGCTCTCGGGATGGCAGATGACATCCTAATTAAAGGAATCCAGGGAATTTCTGAGATTTTGAGTAACCACGGTTTAATGAATATTGATTTCTCACATATATCCAAACTGATGAAAAATGAGGGGGGAGCATACATTTCAATTGGTTATGGACAGGGGAATGAAAGGGTCGTTTCTGCAATTCAAAATGCATTAATTCACCCCCTGCTTGAAAAAACACCAATTCATCAAGCACGTGGGATCATAATTAAATTGACAGGTGACCTGAAAATCAATGAAATTGACTTTGCTATTACATATCTAAAAGAAAAAGTTGGGGAAGATACCGAAATCCTACCTGTAGTTGAACAAAGAGAGTTAAGTAATGGACAGGTTATGGTTTCTGTATTGCTGACAGGTATAGGAGCTACACCTATAATTTATCAAGATGTATATCAGCACAAACCAGTTGAATTTGTAGAAGAAAATTTCATTTCAGTCAAAAATGAGGAGAATTTGGAACATTCTAAATCGTTAAAGGACTATGAAAACGAACTAGAAGTACCTGCATTTCTTAGGAAAGGTTATAATTTAGATAAACAGTACTAAATAAAAAAACCTATGGATTTGGATGCAATCAACAAGATAAATAATCAGGTATTTCCTTACCTTAAAGATACGTCCCCGAAGATACAAAAAAAACCTGATGGCTCAACAACCCTCAAATATATTGGCAGCACAAAAACAGCAAACGGACATATCATTCCTATTTCAGTTCAAGTAAAAGCCACTGAGGAAGGGAAGATCCTTCAAATATCATCTTCAAGATAGAACAAACTCGTATTCCACCAGTGAAAACTTACTCAGTTACTGCTAAAGCCCACCCGAACATCGCTTTTATAAAATATTGGGGAAATCAGGACAGTTCTCTGAGACTACCCTCAAATGGTTCGATATCCATGAATCTGGCTAACCTGAGCACAACCACCACTGCTACTATAAATCCAGATTTAAGAAATGACCAGCTTGAACTGAATGGATCAACGCAGACAGGCCCAATTTTGCGCCGCATCCAGCAGTATTTGGACCTTATTAGAAAGATGTACAAGCGAGATGGATTTCTAGAAATTAAAAGTAAAAACGACTTTCCAATATCTGCTGGCATCGCTTCATCTGCTTCCGCCTTCGCAGCTCTTTCTACTGCGGTTGCAAACTTATACGATCTTCATCTAGAACAAAAAGAGTTATCTACTATCGCCCGATTGGGGTCCGGCTCTGCCTGCCGGTCCATTCCTTCTGGTTACTGCGAATGGAAAACAGGTAGCAGGCATGAGGAATCTTTTGCGATATCAATTGCCCCAGAGCATCATTGGCATCTATGGAATTGTATTGCTGTTGTTGAAAGTAACCCGAAAGAGGTAAGTTCCACTAAAGGGCACAACAAGGCAGATTCAAGCCCTCTACAACAAGCCCGAATCTTGGATGCTCCTCACCGGCTTGACATTTGTAGAAATGCGATAATTAAAAAAGATTTCGGAGCTCTTTCTGAAATCATTGAACTTGACAGCAACATAATGCACGCAGTTATGATGACCTCAAAGCCGCCTATCATGTATTGGCAACCAACCTCATTATTAATCATGCAGGAAGTCATGAAGATTCGCCAAAAAGGTGTTGCCGCAGCATACACTCTAGATGCAGGTTCAAATGTACATGTCATAAGTACAGAAAAAAACTATAAGAAAGTTGATGAAATTTTACAGGGCATTCCGGGAGTTGTTGAGGTTCTGAAATCACCCACAGGGAGTGGAGCAAGCCTGATTCAATCAACAAGTACAAATTAATGAATTTCCTACATCAAGAACAGCTGGCTGGCATTATAATCCCTTAATATGATAAATAATTCCATATTAAATCTGATTGAATTCATTGCAGCCCTGAGTATCCTTTTATTGGTACATGAACTGGGGCATTTCGTTGTGGGAAAATTCTTAGGCATTCAAGCCGATGAGTTTGGTTTTGGATATCCTCCCAAAATAATCAAATTATTTAATTGGAAGGGCACTGATTTTACGATAAATTTAATTCCATTTGGGGCATTCGTACGGTTCAAAGGAGAAGATGATCCAAATATTGAAGGGGGTCTTTACAAAGCAAATAAATGGAAGCGATTAAGTACGTTAATTGCCGGACCTTTTATGAATTTATTAACTGGAGCCCTTTTATTTAGCTTAGTGATTTTCAAAACTGGGATTCCTCAACCTGATATTGTAGAAATAATAGGAATTGCACCAGGATCTCCCGCAGCAGAAGCTGGATTAAAAGAAACTGATATTATCCAGGCAGTGAACGGAAAAGAAATATCAAATATTCTTGATGTTAGCGATTTTGTTCAAGAAAATCTTGGTAAAGAAATCATGCTAACAATTCTCCAAGATGATGAAATAGAAAATGTGACCGTAATTCCCAGAATTGATTCACCAGAAGGTGAGGGAGCAATTGGGATAATCATGCAAAATCCGACCGAAATGGTTAGTTTTATAAGAGCGATACCAATGGGAGTCAGAATTGCTCTTGAACAAGGCAGGCAGTTATTATCCATCCCGGGAATGCTAATCAGAGGAGATGTGAATCCCGAGGAAACACGTATGCTCTCTCCAAAGGGTATCTTTGATGTTTATTCTCAAGTTCGGGAAGACGAAAGAGAAGTCGAGCAGGATAATCCTTCATTAATTATTATTAATATTGCTTGGTTCTTTGGCATAATATCTATATCACTGGGTTTTTCAAATTTGCTTCCCATTCCCGCATTAGATGGCGGAAGAATACTTTTTATTATCCCCGAAATTTTCCTCGGCAAGAGAATACCCGCGAAATATGAAAACTTTATCCATTTTATAGGTTACTCAGGGTTATTGATATTGATGGGATATATTTTTTATCAGGACATTATTAATCCAATCGTGTTACCATAAAAGAAAAAATGGAAACGAACCAAGAGTATATTTTTGACAATGTAATAAATAACCTTTTAGACAGCAATAAACCATTCAATCCGCAATTTTTACATTTTTTTTCGGATATCTCCCTGGATAATCTAGAAAAAATAAAATCGATTTGGTTCAAGGTCAATAAGGATAGAAAATATAATCTCCTTAGGGATTTAGAATCTCTAATGGAAGCCAACACCCTTGTTTCTTGCGATGATTTCGGTTATTTTGCTTTGCAGGATGATGATCCCCATATCAGAAGCCAGGCGATCCGTTTATTATGGGACTGCAGTGATATTAAATTAATCACTATCTTCATGGACCTTTTGCAGAACGATTCTGACCCTGAAGTCAATGCTTCAGCCGCTGCAGCGCTCGGAAAATTTGTACTTTTAGGCGAACTCGATAAAATTTCAGAAAAATCAGCAAATATAGTTGAAGAATTGCTGATTAATGAATATTTAAAGACAGAGAATGATTCCACCAAACAAAGGATACTTGAATCTTTAGGTTATTCTAGCAATGAAAAAGTGAATCAATTTATTTCTAGCGCACTAGAGAATGACGATAAAGAGTGGCATCTTTCTGCATTATTTGCTATAAGCAGATCAGTAAACAATATATGGGGAAAGGTGGTATTAAAGAAACTAACAGATCTTGATCCTGATATCCAAATTGAAGCAATTAAAGCCGCTGGAGAATTGGAAATTGCAGCTGCGAAAGAGCAAATTATTGAATTCATGGAAAATTCCACGCCTGATGAAGAATTACACGTTCAAGCAATATGGTCATTATCCAAGATTGGTGGAAATGATATAAAAGAACTTTTCGAAGAAATGATCGAGGAAAGTGGCATTGAAGAAGAGACTGAAATATTAGAAATGGCCATGGATAACCTGAATTTCACAAATGGCATTCCCTCATTTGGTCTCCTCGGACAACCCTGATAATCCACATATGGAGAATGAACAGAATGCGCGCCTGCACGCTTTTGTGCAAGGAATCGTCCAGGGAGTAGGTTTCAGATTCTTTATTTATCAAACAGGATTGAACCTTCAATTGTATGGCTGGGTAAGAAATCGGATCAACGGCAATGTGGAGATCCTTGCTGAAGGTCCCAGAGAGAAATTAGACGCATTACTTAGGGAGATCCGCAAGGGTCCACAGATGGCGCAAATTGTGAAAGTTGATGTTGAATGGCATAAATCTCAAAATAACCTTCCACCTTTTACCATTCTTCAAACAAAATGATTCAAATGCATTTATTCTTCACCAGAAATAATTGCGATTCGCTTCCATGGGGGAACATTCAATTCATCCGCAAGCATTTTTCGCAGTTCAAAGATCTGATCACGTAGAGTAGCTGCCCGCTCAAATTCCAAAGATTTCGCTGCAGCTTCCATTCTTTCTTTTGTTTCTTCAATTATTTTTCTCAATTCTTTAATAGGCACTCTTGAAAACGATCCATCTGCTGAATAATCTGCTTGATCATCAGAAATGTATGATTGTGAAGTAAGCCGTTCAGTTATATCGTAAATTTCCTTGACAATCGTGAACGGTTCAAGATTATGCTTCTTGTTATACGCTTCTTGCTTTTTCCTGCGGCGGTTGGTTTCGTCAATTGCTTGTTTCATAGCGTCTGTCATCTTATCGGCATACATGATCACCTTTCCCTGTACATTACGGGAAGCCCGGCCGATTGTTTGAATGAGCGCAGTCGCAGATCGCAGGAATCCCTGTTTATCCGCGTCGAGAATTGCAACCAATGACACCTCTGGTAAATCCAACCCTTCCCTCAGTAAATTAATTCCAACAATCACATCATACACACCCATCCGTAAATCCCGCAGTATACCAACACGGTCAAGTGTTTCCACTTCAGAATGCAAGTAATGCACCTTGATCTCAATTTCCTTTAGATATTCAGCTAAATCTTCTGCCATCCGCTTAGTGAGTGTTGTGATTAATACACGTTCTTTCTTCTTCACTCTGGCTCTGATCTCACCAATTAAGTCATCCACCTGCCCCTGTACTGGACGCACTTCAATTTGAGGATCAACCAAACCGGTGGGACGGATAATCTGCTCGACCACCTGGTTTGCTTTTCCTAGCTCATAAGGCCCAGGTGTTGCAGACGTATAGATAGTTGCTCCCATTTTCAATTCAAATTCTTCAAATGTTAGCGGTCGGTTATCTAACGCGGAGGGAAGCCGGAACCCGTATTCAACCAATGTACTTTTTCTCGAACGGTCCCCGTTATACATTCCCCGGATTTGAGGAACTGTCATATGAGATTCATCCAAAATAAGCAGATAATCTGATGGGAGAAAATCCATCAAAGTCCAGGGGGGGGAATCCTTTGGCCGCTGGTCTAAATGACGTGAGTAATTTTCTATTCCTGAGCAATAACCAATCTCTCTCAACATTTCAAGATCAAAGCGCGTTCTTTGCTCTAATCGCTGGGCTTCTAGTAATTTTTGGCTTTCTTTGAGGTCTTTTAAACGCTCCGCTAATTCACTTTCTATATCACTTATCGCTTTTTTCAACCGATCTTCTTCTGTTATGAAATGCTTTGCGGGATATATTTCAATTTCTTCTAATTCATCTAAGATCTCACCGGTAACTGGTTGAATATAAATAATTTTTTCGACCTCATCACCAAAGAAAGTAATTCGGTATGAAAGATCTTTTTCGTATGCAGGAAATACTTCCAGAGTATCACCTCGCAGCCGGAAAATTCCTGGGCGGAGGTCAATATCGTTACGGGAATAATGCTCTTCAATTAACTGACGAAGGAGGACATTTCTTCGATAGACTTCACCCTTTCTCAGTTTAATAACAACACTGCTGTACACCTCAGGGCTTCCAAGCCCATAGATTGCAGATACTGAAGCGACGATAATCACATCCCTGCGCGAAACTAAAGAAGTGGTTGCCGCCAACCGCAGCCGTTCAATCTCTTCGTTTATATCCGTTTCCTTTTCAATATATAGGTCTTGCCTAGGAACGTAAGCTTCTGGTTGATAAAAGTCATAATATGATACAAAATACTCAACAGAATTTTCCGGGAAGAATTCTTTAAACTCCGCGTATAACTGCGCAGCCAGCGTCTTGTTATGTGCCATGACCAGAGCAGGCATTTGTAGTTCGTTGATCATATTAGCGATTGTGAAAGTTTTTCCTGTGCCAGTGGCACCTAAAAGAACCTGATGCTGTTTTCCGCTTCTTACACCTTCAACTAAGCTCGTAATCGCTTCCGGTTGATCGCCCATTGGCTGATAAGGAGCTTTTAGTTTGAATTCCATCTAATGATTTACCTCTGATTGAGTTAATAATAAATCCAGAATATTAATTAACCGGATACGCCAATTTGTCCTTCCTTCCACTGGTATCCAATACGCATTCTTTCCCCTTCTTATCCTCTTCCCCAAATCCAGTAATTCCCTTTGTTTATTTTCTTCAGTTGAAGGAGGATATTTCAATGATATATATTTTCCTTCGACAGAAATTGAAGATAGATCACATTTCTCTGCTTTTAATTTTACTCGCAATTGATATAACAAATTAATCACTTCTTCTGGTGGAGGCCCAAAGCGATCGTCAAACTCTTCGATTATCAACCTTATATCATCTTCATTGCTAATATCAGCAATCCGGCGGTATAACTTTAATCGCAGGGAATCATCTGGAACATAATCCGATGGAATATTTACAGACATCGGAAGTTCCACATTCACAAGAGGGCGGATAGATTTCACCGATAACAATTTCTCAACTCGAGATTTGAACCCTTTTTCACCCTTCAGCTGCTGGACTGCCTCTGCTAATAAACGCGTGTATAAATGAAAACCTACAGAAGCAATGTACCCATGTTGGATGGTACCTAACAAATCTCCAGCACCTCGCATTTCCAAGTCCCGTATCGCTATTGAATATCCAGCACCTAATTGCGTGTTCTCTGCGATTAATTCCAAACGTTCAAGACCTTCAGGTGTTGGCATTTTCTTCTTACTATGAAAAAAATATGCATATGCCCGTGATGAACCGCGTCCTACTCGTCCTCGCAGTTGGTAAAGTTGAGCAAGCCCAAAAGTATCTGCTCGATCTAAGATTAGCGTGTTTGCATTAGGTATATCAAGCCCAGATTCAATAATGGATGTAGATAGCAAGATATCAATTTCACCAGATGTAAACCTGCTCATCACATGAGCTAGGATTTTTTCATGCATTTGTCCGTGGACAATTCCAATTTTCGCTTCAGGAACAATTTTTTGTAGATGTTTTGCCACTATCTGAATGGACTGAATCCGGTTGTGTACAAAAAAAACCTGCCCCCCACGATCGATTTCTCTGATGATTGCTTTCCGGACAACGTTTTCATCATAAGGCCCGGTAAATGTCAGGATTGGCAACCGCTCAGCAGGCGGAGAATTGATCACAGAAATATCACGAACGCCGGATAATGCCATATATAACGTCCGTGGTATTGGCGTGGCTGTTAAAGTCAATACATCAATTTCCTGACGCATTTTTTTAAAGAACTCTTTATGTGTAACACCAAATCGCTGTTCCTCATCAATGATTAACAAACCAAGGTCTTTGAAAATGACATCTGATTGTAGTAGCCGATGTGTTCCGATTACCACATCTACCTCGCCCACTTCAAGTTGTAAAAGGATCTTAGCCTGCTCTGAAGGTGTTCGGAATCTGGAAAGCATTTCAATCTGAACAGGAAATGGAGCTAACCGAGATTTGAAAGTTTCAAAATGCTGCTGGGCAAGAACTGTTGTTGGAATGAGCATCGCCACTTGCTTATTATCCATAACTGCTTTAAATGCTGATCTTAAAGCTACTTCAGTTTTTCCATAACCAACATCACCGCATAATAAACGATCCATCGGGCGTTTCCGCTCCATATCCCTTTTAACCTCTACGATAGCTCTTGCCTGGTCATTAGTTTCTATGAATGGAAAGCTGGCTTCCAACTCTGCTTGCCATTCACCATCCTTCTGGAATCCAAATCCTTTCACAGTTTGGCGTATAGCGTAAAGTCTAAGAAGATCATATGCAATTTCTTTCACTGCCTGTCTTGTACGGCTACGTTTATTTTTCCAATCCACCGATCCTAATCTCGAACGCTTAGGCTGGCGATTATCTGGACCGACATAGAGGCTAATTCTATCTGCCTGATGTACAGGCACAAATAATTCGTCCTCGTCCACATATTCTAAAAGTAGAAAATCTCGATTTACATCTTCAATGGATCGGTGGACAAGACCAGCAAACCTTGCAGTGCCATAATCAACATGTACAACATAATCGCCAACAGCAAGATCTGCATAAGATACTTCCGGAGATGTAGTGGTTCTATGTTTCTGTCTGCGCGGTCGGGGAAGTTCCCATCCAAATAATTCGCTGTCGGAAAACAGATATTGTTCTTTATCTCCTGGATACTGCACTTTCCAGCCTGCGTTCAAGCTTCCTTCAATGAAAACTATCTTTTCCAGAGTTGAAGATAATGCAGAAATCTCTCCCTGCACTTCCTTAATTCGATTTATTTGTTTAGAAACTATATACACACGTTCGATTTTCTCTTTGTTTTCATGGATAAACTTAAATAACTCGTCTAAACGGCTGCCGAAGCGCGGGCTGGGTGAAAAAGCATTAGAAACCCGATGCCCATTTTCACTTAAAGGAAACCCCAAATCAATTGTATTCCGCTGAGATATCTCATCAATTATTTCCGACCATGTAAAAAAAGGAATTGGGAAATCAGAAGTTATCAATCCTAATTCTTCATTTTCCGCCTTTATCCTGATTGATTGTGTTTCAATTTCATCTGCAGTAACTTGTAAAGAAGCTGCATTATCTAATATTATGATCGAGTCTTTTGGCAGATAATCAATCAATGATCCTGCTGATGGGAAAACAGTAGGAATGAAGAATTCTGACAGTTCTCCAGATTGGCTTTTATTTTTTTCGATATTGTCTTTAAAAAGGATCTCTCTGCCAGGTGGGATAAACACAGAATTAATCTTCTCAATTGAGCGCTGTGTGGCGGGATCAAAAATCCTCATTGTATCTATTTCATCCCCAAAAAACTCTATCCGTACAGGATTTTTGACATTTATCGGCCAAACATCCAGGATCCCTCCTCTTCTAGATAATTGCCCACCTGCCACCACAATATCCACTGGGCTGTAACCATTTGTCAATAATCTCTGGATCAAATCATTAATTACAATTTCATCCCTTATATTCAATGAAAAAGAATTCCATATGAAATCCGTTCGTGGAATTGTTTTTGTCATTAGTGATTTTATCGATGTGAAAATTACTGACGGAGAGTTGAATTCATTTCTTTCGGGGATATGATATTGTGCGATATCAGCCAGAGTATCCAACCGATCATAGCGGGTAGCTGCGCTCCAGCCAGATTTCTCATAAAATAGCGGCGATGGTTCTGAGAAGATATGCCTCTCTGATTTTTCCACCCAAAAAGAGAATTCCTCAAACATAGAAAGCAGGCGATCAGATTTTGAAGTGATGAAAAGAATTGTTCGATTAAGATCATGTTGAATAGACGCAATAAATGGCAAGCGAACAGAACGCGGCAGGCTAATTAATGCTTGCGATTGGCCAAATTCGTATTCCGAAAGTAGATTTTTATAACCGGGTATTTTCGAAAAATCAATCAGATTGTTTTCACTCATCCTGCAGAACCGAATGATTATAAATTGTCATCGCTCTTTCGATGCCGTCTATCAACATAACCTCTATGGAACTAACCACAGTATTTAGGACCAGATCTAGATCGGTTTTTGAGTCATGGGAGAACTTTTTTAAGACATAATCCATGGGATCCATTTTTCCGGGAGGACGTCCAATCCCAATTCGCAACCGTGCAAATTCATCGGTACCGATCTTTGAAATGATCGACTGCATACCCCGCTGACCTGCTGATCCGCCGCCTTTTCGTATTCGAATACTTCCAAAAGGTAAATCAAGATCATCATGAATAATAAGCAGACGATCGGAGTCAAGTTTGTAAAACCTCATGAAGGAATGTACAGCAACGCCTGAATTGTTCATATAAGTTTGCGGTTTCACTAATAAAATGCGGTTTCCGGCAAATTTACCTTCACCAACCAATGATTTGTATCGGAAGCGTGAGATTTCAATCTTCCATTCAACTGATAACTTGTCTAATGCGATAAACCCAATATTATGCCGGGTTCTCTCAAATTCTCTACCAGGATTGCCTAGCCCAAATATAAGGAATAGATCCATAAATTGCTTTCTTTCTCTACTGCCTATCAAATATAAAAAACCATAACATTTAAGTTTAACATGTCCCATTATTTTTAGCAAAATAATCCATTTGAGGGTATGGAAAAACAAGATTTCCCTTGAAAATTACTACGGTTTAGCGCCATATATGGTGATTTTTACCTAAAAAATATGGTGTATTTATTCATTAATGTGAATTTTTCAACACTCTCTCCATATATCAGCTTCACTTTGTTAATTTTTTACAGAATTTATCTATGCTATAATGCAAAACAATTAAAGCGCATATCCAGACATCTTATGGAAAAAGAAAAGAGCTCTCAACCTCAGAAGACCACGTTAATCATCATCGTCATTATCACGATCCTTTTCCTAATCGGTATAACTATTGGGGTTGTTTTTCTTGCAAAATCTGATGCGCAAATCACCAGTCAAGTAAGGGATATTTTTATCATTATTCTAGTCATGGAATCATTCTTGATTGGCGCAGCATTGATCATTTTGATCATTCAATTAGCTCTTCTTTCCAATCTCCTCCAGAATGAAATTAAACCAATCCTTTTTTCAACAAAAGAAACCATTCGTACAGTAAAGGGAACTAGCCAATTTATTTCTGAGAGAGCGGTTAAGCCAATTGTATCCATTGGCGGTATATTAGCAGGGGGAAGAAAATTATTCGAGATTATTGGGTTCATTAAAAAAGATAATAAAAAGGAGTAGAACATGTCAGATCGAGATGATTTTGGGGCATTTTTAATAGGGTTTATCGTGGGCGGCTTAACGGGTGCAATTACTACCCTTCTTTTCGCACCACAATCCGGCGAAGAGACCCGTACAATGATTAAGGATAAAGCAATCGAATTGAAAGATCAAACATCTGAGACATTTAGCGAAACACTAAGTAAAGCGGAGAAAGCGGCTAAAGATGCGGTAAATCGAGCCGAGGTGCTGCTTGAAGAAGCGAAGAAAAAAGCAAACGAGATCACGGAAAAAGGTCAGGTAATGCTTGAAGAAAGTAAAGAAAAGGTTACAAAAGCTGCCGCACGCGCAAAAAAAGCTGCTCCCCCGAAAAAAGAAGCATAATAAATCTTATG
>Ga0307421_1000568_pt1 | contig 23649 bp, 25 predicted proteins | sample SalMarWE160270MG_FD_202163 | JGI IMG/M metagenome (GOLD analysis project Ga0307421, IMG submission 202163) | Salt marsh sediment microbial communities from the Plum Island Ecosystem LTER, Massachusetts, United States - WE1602-70 | ecosystem: Environmental > Aquatic > Marine > Intertidal zone >...
ATTAGGAGAATCAATTCTCAAACATATTCAGGCCTCTCGATCCAGGCGATATAAAACGGCCATTAAAACCAGACTATCGGTCAACATCCAGATCGGACCGAACAGCTACAGGGCCAGCGGCACCGAAAGGTAGAACCCGCGAATACTGATGGTGTAACATAGCGCGCCATGATTGAGAACCTGGGTAACAGCTTCCGCGGAAACGGTAGAATCGTTTTGCTCAAACGTGTTGATAATGAACCCGTCGTGATTGTAATAACGGATGGATAGAGTAAAATTAAAAAAAGTGACAAAGAATAATATACCCAGCAGCATCAGTTTGAACATCCACAATGTTTGGGTTTTTGTCCCAAACAGATTGAGCGCATGAGAGATCTCGCTGAATACACCCGGTCGAAAAGCGGCCCTGAACTACCCAAGACAGATAAGAATGCGGTAGACGCCAAAAACGTGGCAGCCATCACTTGATTTCGAAGAGTCTGTACCGCCAGGATGTCGCGCTTGTCTCTTATGACCCCTTTGACCCACATGTATCGCACGTTATTTGTAATGCCGATGGCCGTCGTCAAAGGGTCACGACGCAACTTATAGACCAGGTAAACATGATAGATAAAGAGTGCTAAAAATACCGCTGAAGAAAAAATGACTTCAAACCACATATTCATTTGATATTTTACAATGTTCGTTCCGAGAGAGGACTTATGGCAACAATTCCGGTACGTTTAGACTGGCTCTGGTTTTTAGGAGGCAATGATTTGGATGTTGCAGTTCCTAAGTATAGCGTTTTAAGCAAAGCCCGGTCTCGCTGGGGTGTACAGGCTTTCCAAACCTTTTTAAGCCACATTTTTACTTTAAAAAGGCGTTAACTACAACCATTAAAAAACATCTTTCTTTACAGTATCGCTTTCTTTAAAATCTGATTAATAATTTTTGAGCAGTTTTAAATCCATGCTTTGGGCAACAGCCCGTTAATGGGCGACCTCATTTTTCTCGTATTTTATTTCTGTTACCGGATGCGACGCTATTCTTATCACGATGGCTCGCTTTCCGCCGACTTTGATTTAATCAATTCTGCATACCATAAATCATTGTGCTGTTTGGCCCACTGAGCGCTCACCTTGCCGCGCCACATGCTTTCAAAGGTACCCTCGGCACCGATGCTCCCAAGGTAGATATGCCCCAAAGCCCCTGTGATAAAAACAACGGCAATGGATGCATGAATCACGTGGGCCACCTGCATCATCCAGCGCGACTGCCCGAACTCCGGAAAATCTAAAATCAAGCCGGTGATGCCAACGGTCAAACCGGCCAAAACCGTGAACCAAAACCAGGCTTTAGAGCCGCCGTTGATCCGTTCGGCATGGGGCCGCGGTCCTTTGCCGATCATGCCGCCCAGGGATTTAAACCAATCGAAATCAATTTTTTTGGGGATATTGGGTTTGAACCAGGCAATGATTTCGATCAGCAGCCCTGCCAAAAAGAGCGGCCCGCCGTAGTTGTGAATTTTAATGGCCACGCTTATGTAGCCGGCAAAAGCACTGTGGCCCAGAACAGGGATCAGAACGGCCCGACCGAAGAGCATGCTCAAACCGGTCAAGCCCATGAGGATAAATAATAGTGCCGTGTACCAGTGAAGGAGACGATGGGGCAGTGACCAGCGATCGAGAGTTTCGCCTGAGGGCGCTTCTTCCAGTTTATCCGGACCGTGAACGAAGAAAAAAAGCATGATGGCGAAAAACACCACCCCCAGGAGCCAGGGTGAGATACCGGCCACCAGGCCGTTGCGAATGCGGCGCCAATTTTCTCCCCCGTTTTGAATCAGTACGTCCCGCTCCTGGCCCTGAACGGTTGTCACCCCGATCTGCCCGTCTCTAACCGCCCGCCAGAAATTGGCACGGGGATTGGTCGTCTCGGTTTGCGTGGCAGCCGCAGCAAACAATCCTTCATGAATTACCCATCCTAAAATCATCAGGGCAAACGTGCTGATTATTAGCATCAACACGGTTTTTCTAAGCATGGCCCTGGGCCTTCTATTCCCGGAAACCTTGAAATTGCCTTGAATTGCTGGTGCTGTCATTTATCGTATTCCTCCCGGCACTTTAAAAAAAAAGCGACTTCGGCGTGGTGCTTGCCGATTATCGGCCCAACTGCAATCTGATATTTAACTTCCCTGAAATCAGCGGTCATCAACGGTCGGCCTGGATCAGCATCACTCTGTCCCGGAGCATCTCTTGCTGCTGCGCAGATCGCTGCTTTTCCAGCAAAGGATCCCGGGCGCCTTTGTAGATGCCCGGTTTGTGTACGACGACCTCAGGGGATTCATAACAGGCCACAACAAACAAGATGGTCGCTGTCAGCAAAAAAATAAAACCTCGCCAATTCAATTTTACTATCCCTCGTATATCGATGTGATTAGGACGAAAACTTGTAGGCCTTTTGCCAGCCCCACGTATCCGGACGGTTGCCGCGCTTCATCGCCCGCTTCCGATAGATTTCAGATATCACTTCGCCGTCACCGGCCAGCAGGGCTTTGGTGGAACACATTTCGGCGCACAGCGGCAGTTTGCCTTCAGCGATACGGTTGCGCCCATATTTTTCATATTCAGCCTGCGAATTGTCTTCCGGTGGCCCCCCCGCGCAGAAGGTGCATTTGTCCATCTTGCCGCGCACCCCGAAGGCCGACTGTTTCGGAAATTGCGGGGCGCCGAAAGGACAGGCATAAAAGCAATACCCGCATCCGATGCAAAGGTCTTTATCGTGCAGCACGATACCGTCGTCGGTAGTGTAAAAACAGTCCACCGGACAGACGGCGGCACAGGGCGCATCCGTGCAGTGCATGCAGGCCACCGAAATGGATTTCTCGCCCTTTTCACCATCCTTGAGGGTCACCACCCGGCGCCGGTTGATTCCCCAGGGAATGTTATTCTCGTTGTTGCACGCTGTGACACAGGCATTGCATTCGATACATCGCTCCACATCACATAAAAATTTCATTCGCGCCATGTCTGTTTACTCCTTTCATGCCCTCAGGATGCGGCACAAAGTGGCTTTGGTCTCCTGCATTTGGGTGACCGGGTCGTATCCATAGGTGGTGGCCGTGTTGCAGGCTTCGCCGCGAACGTAAGGCGCGGTTCCCTCGGGATAACGATCCACCAGATCCTTGCCCTGAAACCAACCCCCGAAGTGAAACGGCGTCCAGGTCACGCCGGGAGCCACGCGCGGGGTCACCATGGCCCGCACTTTGATGCGTCCGCCTTCGGGGCCCTCCAGCCATACCCAGTCCCTGTCCTTGATACCGGCATTGTTGGCATCCACCGGGTTGATTTCGGCGAACATGTCCGGTTGCAGTTTGGCCAGCCATCGGTTGGAGCGTGTTTCTGCGCCCCCGCCCTCGTATTCCACCAGGCGGCCACTGATAAAAATAATCGGGTATTCCCTGGAATAATCCGTGGCCTGGATTGATTGGTAGCGGGTCGGCAGCCGCCAGAGGGCTTTGCGGTCATCATAGGTGGGATAGCGTGCGACCAGGTCGTAACGCGGCGTATACAACGGTTCCCGATGAACCGGTACCGGGTCCGGAAAGCTCCAGACCACGCAACGCGCCTTGGCGTTGCCGAAAGGCGCGCAGCCGTGTTCAATGGCCACCCGCTGGATACCGCCCGAAAGATCCGTCTTCCAGTTTTTCCCTTCGGCTTCTTTCTTTTCACCTGCCTTAAGATCATTCCACCAGCCCAGTTGCTTGAGCATGTCGGCACTGAACTCCGGGTATCCGTCCTTGATCTCCGATCCCTTGCTGTATGAGCTGTCTGCCAGAAGGCTGACCCCGTCCCGTTCCACGCCAAAGCGGGCACGGAACGTCTGTCCGCCTTCCGCCATGGGTAGGCTGGGGTCGTACAAGAGGGGCGTTCCGGGATGATTCATCTCCGGCGTACCCCAACACGGCCAGGGCAGGCCGTAATACTCCCCATCCACCGGTCCGCCTTCGGCCTTTAAGGTGGTGGTATTGAAGGTGCCCCGATGCTCGGCGTGCAATCTCAGTCTCTCCGGACTCTGTCCGGTGTAGCCGATGGTCCAGGTCCCCCGATTGATCTCGCGCAACACGTCCTCGATCAGCGGCTCCTCGCCGTTGACCCGAATATTTTTGAACATCTGGCCGGCGAATCCGAATTTCTTGGCCAGTTTGTATAATATGACATGATCCGGCAGGGATTCAAACAGCGGTTCGATAACCTTTTCCCGCCATTGAATGGAGCGATTGGAGGCGGTCACCGATCCGTATGTTTCAAACTGGGTGCAGGTGGGCAACAGATAGGTGCCGTTTTTACGTTCACTCATCACCGCCATGTGTGTCGGATACGGATCCGAGATGACCACAAGCTCGAGCTTTTCCAGTGCTTGTTTCATCTCGGGACCTCGCGTCTGGCTGTTGCAGGCATGACCCTGGAAGAAAACGGCACGGAAATTATCCTTTTGCGAAAGATTGTTTTTGGTTTCCAGAACCCCGTCGATCCATCGGGACACGGGAATGCCGGGGATGTTCATGGTGTAGGCGAGTTCCCCTCCACCGGCATCGTACTGCCGACTCAGGTCGAATCGCGATTTAAGCCATTCATAATCCACATCCCACACCCGCGCCCAATGTTTCCAGGCACCTTCTGAAAGCCCGTAATATCCGGGCAGGGTGTGGCTGTTGGGCCCGACGTCCGTGGCCCCCTGAACATTGTCGTGCCCGCGAAAGATGTTGGCGCCGCCGCCCGACACCCCGATGTTGCCCAGCGCCAATTGAAAGATGCAATAGGCCCGGGTGTTGTTGGTGCCGGTATGGTGCTGGGTACCGCCCATACACCAGACAATGGTTCCGGGTCGGTTTTCGGCCATGGTTTTAGCGACCTGCAACATTTGTTCTTCAGGCACCCCGGTAACATCGGCAACCACATCCGGCGGCCATTTTTCTATTTCCGGGCGGACCTCATCCATCCCGTACACACGCTGGCGGATGTATTCCTTGTCCTCCCACCCGTTTTTGAAGATATGCCAGAGCAACCCCCAAATAAAGGCCACATCTGTTCCGGGCCGGAGCCGAACATACTGATCCGCATGGGCGGCGGTACGAGTAAACCGAGGATCGACCACGATCATGACGGCACCGTTTTCCTTACCCCTCAGAACATGCTGCATGGCCACCGGGTGGGCCTCGGCTGCGTTGCTGCCGATAAACAGCATGACTTTGCAGTTGTGCATGTCGTTATAGGAGTTGGTCATGGCCCCATAGCCCCAAGTGTTGGCCACCCCGGCCACGGTTGTGGAATGGCAGATACGGGCCTGATGATCGCAATTATTGGTCCCCCAAAAAGCTGCAAATTTACGCTGAAGGTAAGCGCCCTCGTTGCTTGCCTTGGAAGAACCGCACCAGAAAACGGCGTCCGGTCCGGATGTATCTCGAATTTTCAGCATCTTGTCCCCGATCTCGTTGATGGCCTGGTCCCAGGAAATCCGTTTCCATTTTCCACCAACGAGCTTCATCGGATATTTTACTCGCCGATCTCCCAAACCGTGTTCACGGACGGAAGCGCCCTTGGTACAGTGGGATCCCAGATTGAAGGGCGAGTCAAAATCCGGCTCCTGACCGATCCAGACCCCGTTTTGCACTTCGGCCAGCACCCCGCAGCCCACCGAGCAGTGGGTGCAGATCGTGCGTCGGATTTCAATGGCGCCCGGGACTGTGGATCCTTCGTCTTCCTGAGCACTTGCCTTTTGCATATAGGAAAAGGGAAGCATGCCGGCAACCGCAGCTCCGCCAAGGCTTAAACCGCTGCGGCGCAAAAAAGTACGCCGATCCATGCCCCTTCCCCGGCGACCTTTGGAAAAATCTCTTTTGCGGCTTGGTTGTCTTTTTACACCCATAGCAAATTCTCCTTTGAAAATGTTCGGTGGCAACAGTTTCCGTTAAGAGGCGACCGTTTTATAATACTTGCGGATGTGCGGTGTTAGCCGGTATCCTTGGGAGCGGCGCGCATCAGGGCTCCCCATTGGATTCTTCCACGAGCCAAGGCGCAGGGTCTTGGCGGCGCCTGCAAGGAGGGTGCCTGCCCCTCCCATCAGCACCATGTTCCTAATAAAAGTGCGACGGCTATTTTGTCTGGATTCTTGGTTCATAGTCATGTCCTCCCGGTTGAAAAATATCGATCCTACTATCCCCTGCGGGCCATATCTATTGCCTAAGGCTGTCCGGGGAAAGCTGCCGGTCCGCAAAAGCGTGACCGTCTATAATAGACCCATATAAGCCTTTTCCAGGGCCAGGAAAGCTTCTCCCAGTCTCCCAACAGCCCGGTAAAATCGAGCCGCGGAAGCTTGTTGCATATCCTTGAAAAAACGATCCATCCATTCCTTTAGGTGATCGCTGAAAAATGCCTTCTGGGTTTCCAATCCGATTTCTGCCGGATGGCTGCAAATGATGGCCATGGTTTCGCACAGGGCCGCTGCATGGTCCTCGGTTTCGCTCACGTCGGAACGACGTTGAATCCCCAAGACCGCTAAATCACTCCGGAGCCGGGCAAGGGGCTGGTCCATAACCGAACCGGTTTGATACCAGGAACCGTAGGGAACCAGTTCTCCGCGGCCCAAACCGATAAATAACTGGTGATACTCATCTTCCAGCAGGGCGGCATTTGTTTGGCCGCCGGCCTTTTTTATCATCCGCCAGGCTTGCGCCATTTCGGTGTCCGACGCCTGCTGATCTTCAATCCGGGCCAAGAGCCGCAAGAGATCCGCGGAAGGAGGGCCGGTCAGCAACGCTGCCAGCAAACTATAGACATGGGCGCGCAGCGTATCGTTATCCTTTAAAGTCTGCATCGCATACTCAGGTGATACCTGAATTTTTCACGAGTCGGAGACTTTCATATGCCCCGATAGCGGGATTTCCGCTTCGCTCCAACAAGGCACTTGAGAGCGCAGCCATATCAGCTGATAAATTATTCAAAGCTTAAGCTCAGCGACATGATCGGCCTGCACCTGCCTCAAAGAAATCTCTCGCACGACATTCCCCACACATGAAAAGTCGTTGTTTGGACGCATCGTCCTGATACATCCAATGACCGGAAAGCTTTTGAACTATTTTGTCCACAATGGCCTTGGTGGCAAAAGGCCTGCCACAGACCACACAGCAAAATGTTTCTGCCTGATTTAAAATTCGCAGGGATCTACGCGCCTCGGTGTCAAAGACTATCCGCGGTGATAGGCGGATAGCATTTTCCGGGCAGGCGCGGCGGCACAACCCGCACTGCACGCAATTTGCTTCAACAAATCGAATTTGCGGCATATCGCCGCCGTCGTAGAGGGCTTTGGCAGGACATACCGCCACACAGGCCATGCAAAGCGTACAGGTATTCGAGTCGATGATGATTTCACCAAAAGGGGCGCCTTGGGCAAGCGCCGTCAAGGGTCGAGCTCCCGGAGCCTGTTCGTAAAGATAATCGATAGATTGAAGAATCAATGTACGTTTGGTGTCACCCGGTGCAAACCGTGCGGGTCGGGTGGGACGCACTGGCCCTAAAGGGATGAGATCCGTGAATGATGTTTCCTGGTGACGATGATCTACCCGAATCATTTGAATTCGTTCTTTTTCCAGCCGCATACCTTCAAGAATCTTCGTTGCGTAGGACATCTGGGTTTGAAGAATGTCAAAAACAGCAGGCGTAATGTCGTTTTCCGCCAGCACAACAACATGGGACGCCCCATAAGCCAGGGCGGCCAACCACGTATCCATCCCCACCGCTTCGATGGAATCAACGGAAAAACAAAGTGTTCCCCTGGGAACGTTTTGAAGCAGTGCAGGTACAAAACCCGCGTCATGAAAAATTACAGCAGGATTTGGATCAAGAGTCGCCGTCAGCGACAAGCGGATGGACGCCAGCAATTCGGTGCTATTGTGCCTTGAGAGCCTCAGCGCGTCCGTCGGGCAAACCGTGGCGCACAAACCTTTTTGTTGGCAGATTTCCGGGTCGATTTGGATGGTAACACCGGCGGTGCTGATTGTCCAGCCGGACAGGCCTCCAGGCATCGGGTGCATCCGGTCAGGCCCCTGGTCCCATGAGCGCAGAGGGCCGGATGGTGGAAAAGATCACCAACCTTTTCCATACCCGGTATTGGTCCCGCAATTTTGGAGTGTGAAATATGGTCTGATTTCGAGTCAAAAGTCCCGGTACTTTCCTCGATGGCTTCTGACGGACGGTTCGCAGGGGGATCTCTCTTTAGGCGGGAGCCTGTCTTCTGCTCGGACAGGCGCTCCAGATGATACCGCATGTCGGATGTCAGGATATTACCAAGGTGCTGAAACACCTGAAAGTCCTCATCGTAGTCATCCAGGCCGTCCCGCCGGTTGAATTTCGGTAAATGAAAAAATTTGCGTAAGGCAGATATTCTTAGATATTCGCCGATATTCGGGGACATAAATCCCTTCATATCGCTGTCTTTATCTATGCTGTCGATCGGCGGCACCGGATTGGGGGGGGCGGTATCTGGATCATGGCGGCGAGCATCCGCGAACGGATCGTCTGATTGACACTGATCCCGCCCTGATTGATCAGCTTTTGAAAGCTTCGGTTGGGGATCTTGATCTGGCCTACTGGTTATCGCAGGGGATTTAAACTCTCCAGGGGTCCGTGTCAATTTGAAACCTCCCAAAGGGTTGGGATAAGGAATATAATATAATTAATTGCCTATCATTTATATTTTTAATTTGCAATCATTTTATTAGCGCTGCAACCAGGCCTTCAGGTGCTTCTGCTTGAAGAAATGAGGTTAAGTCTGCTTTTGACCAGTATTAATACTGTTTTGTATTTTTCCTATCTGTTTATTATTTTTTTGCATCGGGTAGGTGTTTTTTCTCTTGACCCGACCTTTAATGGGTGACACCTATTTCACACTTGACACCCGAGTTTTTACAAAAAGATTATACGCCGTGTTCAACCCCAGAATATACAGCACCGCTCCTACCCCCAATCCAGCGTTGTAATAATCCGGAGCGGCCAGCGCCAGGCGCAGCGCGACGGTGGCAAGGGCGAATCCCGAGTTGTGGAAAACGACAGGATAGGATTTGCTGTAGCGTACCGAGACGAGAACAATCAGGATATCGCAAAAAACCAGGATGGTATAGAAAGCGGCAAAGAAATCCGTTTCTTTGACGGATTTTAAAGTTGCCAGAACACTATGAACGCCTAGGGCGATGAAGACGACTAACAGGATCAACGCAATTATTTTTTTGGCGGAGATGAAGTCTGCGGTTTCATCGTCATCGGCCGTGATGGGAGTATGATAAAGCGTACGGTAGTAGAAGACCAGCACAGCAAAAACCAGCAGGGCGCCACAGGAATCTGAGAGAATATGCCAGACCGGTTCCATCGTCGCCGGCCATTGGAGGGGCTCCGGTAGGTAAGTAAATTCCTTGAAAGATCGGCGAAGGAGAATCAGTGAAAATATTTCAAACTGTTTACCCACGGCCCGGGACACCGACGTGGCCAGACCGAAAACGAGGTCGATCACTTCCAGGTAAAGCAGGAATGTGAAGGCCATGCTGATGGCTGCATAATGGCTGCGAGGCGTCATTGCTGCCACTCCAGGCGGCAAAAGACCTCGGCGGCCCAGTTCAATGACGATCAAAGAGGCCACAAAAACCGCCAGCAAAAGCACTGCTGCAGTGCGCTTGGATGCGTGTGTTTTCCATACGGCATGTGCCTGATTGAAAACACAATCCGACCAGGTGAGAATACGTTTCATGGTTGATAGTTAATTTCCTGTAATATTGCTGTCGTTTACCAATTGTGCATTCTACAATAGAAAGGGACGGACATGAAATAATGCATTTCTTATTCTGTCAATCTCAAATTCACATCCTTAGGGCTCGCGCAAAAATAATTTCACATTTTTACATCTCAGCTTCAGCCCATCTTTGGCTGATACCTCACTCGCAAAATCCTCGAAATAGCTCGCTATTCCTGTGGTTTTGCTCTCTCGGATCAGCCAAATTTGAACCAAATCTGTTTCACACATAAACAACAGGAAAAAGAGCTTTTTTTGCCTGATGATGAATTCGATTGCGATACTTTTCGTGGACTGGCTTCATGACTTGAAATGCGAACGCGCCCGGTCAAACGCTTTGCTCAGTTCGTCCATTGCCGAATCTGTTCCGGATTTAATGTCCTCCCAGGCTTCGCCGCTTGCAGAATTTAGTTCATTTAATTTCTCAGCGGCCGCCTGCTTCTTGTTGCGCAACTCTTCCATGCTCTGATTAAATTGTGCTTTGCTTTCCTCTTTCAGGTCAGTTGCTCTTGATTGTGCTTTGGCCAGCAGCTCCTGCATTTCTCGGTCGTATTCTTTCATCTTGGCCTCTATCTGCTGTAAATATTCTTCTTTTTGCTGCTGGGCGTAGGTTTTGGCAGTTTCCATTGCTTCTTTTGCTTCTTTTTTTACATCCACTGAAGTCACTTCTGTTTCAGACTTTTCGACCCCTTTCTGATCTCCGCATGCAACCAGAAAAGCCAAGCCGAAAAATGCCGTCAACATGATTAACAGAGCTATTCGTCTCATTTTGTATCCTCCCTTAATTATAATTCAAAGTTATCGAACTCCCTGCTATTATTGCCAATAGAGGCCACAACGATACGCTTAAGGTTATATTTAGCTCCTTTCGTTTTGGTGTTGATGTTGTCTAAGCTAAAAAATTATTATACATTTCTGTTTATCATGCAAATTGTAATAATATACAGAAAGGTTGTAAAATGTGATGTCTTAAAATATCAGATACCTGTATTTGGGTTACAAACAGTTTAGCAGGCATTGTGATATCTGTAATGATTTTAGGCTTAAAATTCCGACCATACATATATAGTACAGGTCTTGGAGAGACTTGCGGAACGCCCCTCAAATTATTAGGGTCAGGCTGCACCCAAGGCTTTCAACGCCAGGTACGCCAGCGCTGAGATCAAGGCCGAACCGGGCAGTGTCAGGACCCAGGCCACGACAATGTTTCCGGCAACCCCCCATTTGACGGCGGATAACCGGCGAAGGGACCCCACGCCGATGATTCCGCCGGTAATTGTGTGGGTGGTTGATACCGGAATGCCGCCCAATGAACTGCCGATAATCGATACGGCGGCGGCGGCCTCGGCGCAGAATCCGCTCACCGGAATCAGTTTGGTCACCCGCATCCCCATGGTCTTCACCACGCGCCAGCCGCCCAGCAGCGTTCCCAGAGCAATGGCAAAATGACAGGAAAGGATCACCCACAAAGGTACGTGAAATCCCTCCTGCCAGCCTGAGGCCACCAGTACCATAACGATGATGCCCATGGTTTTCTGTGCGTCGTTGGCACCGTGCCCCAGACTGAACAGGGCTGAAGAGAGAAGCTGTCCTATGCGAAACAGGCGATCCACCCGCCAGGGAGACCAGCGGCGAAAGATCCAGGTAGTGACGATAGAGAAAAAGATGCCGAGAAAAAAGCCGATAAGCGGCGAGAGGATGATAAAGGCGGCGATTTTGATGATGCTTTTCATTACCAGCACCTTAACCCCGCCCTTAACGAGCCCGGCCCCGATAATGCCGCCCACCAGTGCGTGGGAGACGCTGATGGGAAGCCCCAACTTTGTGCAGGTATAGGTCCACCCGATGGCGCCCAAAAGAACGGCCAGAACAAACCAGAGCGACAGAATCTCCGGTGACACGACGCCCTTGCCGATGGTCTTGGCAACACCCACGCCGAACCCAAAGGCGGCAACTAAATTGAAAAAGGCCGCCCAGGCCACGGCAAACCGCGGTGTAAGCACACGGGTGGAGACGATGGTGGCAATGGAATTGGCAGCATCGTTCATGCCGTTTAGAAAATCAAACAGCAGGGCCAGGATAATAATGATAACAGCAATAATCGTCGGATCCATCGACACACCTTCTATGCATTCTTGATGATAATCGTCTCAATGATGTTGGATAGATCCTCACAGCGATCAATGGCATCCTCAAGGCTTTCGTATATTTCCTTGGCCTTGATCACATAAAACGGGTCTGATGCTTCCTTGAACAAACGCTCCAGGGACGCTCGAAGCAGAGTATCGCCTTGGTTTTCCAGGCTGTTGACCTCAACGCAAATTTGAAAAATCGCATCCCGGTGTTTCCAATCCCTGAGCATACCCACGGCAGAGGAGATCTTTTCGAATGCTTTTTGGAGAACTGTAAGCATTTCACCGATGTTCTCCGGTGGAGCGGACAGATCGTAAATCTCCATGCGCGCGCTGGCTTTTTCAAGCAGATCCATCACATCATCCATCCGGTCGACGAGCGTCTGGATATCTTCGCGGTCAAAGGGCGTCACAAAGGTGTTGTTCAGTAACCGGTAGATTTGGTGGGCGACGGCGTCGGCATCATTTTCCACATCTTTAATTTGTTTGGTCAGTTCTTTCCGGCGTGAGTATTCTCGAAGCAGTAATTCAAACAGGTCCAAACCTTTCTTGATAACCGCCGTCTGCTGTTCAAAAAGTTCGAAAAAACGGTGTTCCTTGGGCAATAGTTTTTTAAACATAGCCAACTTCCTCATCGACGAAGTTTGAAAATAAAATCCATGACGCACTTTCTATGGCTGTCTCCCATATTCTCAATTTAATCGGTCCCCATCAAAGGCATTACATGTATGCTAACCTCTTTAACACCATCTATGTTCTCTGCAATTCTTTTTATCGCATTTGTTGTTTTTTCCTGCTGACTCAAGGGGATCTCTATTTTAACAAAGACAGAGCCGTCTTTGGCAGTAACCCCTGAAGTGGGAAATTGGTTAACCAGAGCGGCTTTCACCTCGGCGGCCAATGTCAAATCATTAATAATCTTCTGAGATTCGGGCGTTGTTTGAAAGCAAGGCATTCTTGCGGCATATAATATAAGACCCACTGCATCGTCTACTTTTTTTCTTTTGATATGAACAACCAAGTCGTAAAGGCTGGAGTCCCGGGTATCATAACCGTATAATTGCAGACCCCATTTACGACGCTCATCATCATCTTTTCTCAGAATATATCGTGCTTCTTCGGCAGAAATACCCTCCCGTTTCATTTCTTCTTTCACCCTGTCTTCCAGATCTGCAATGACACGCACCTTGAGAACATGCGGAATCTCTTGAAGGAAAAAATGGCCTGCCAGGCCATGATAGACAACATTGTCTTTCTGCATGCACTTTAACAGAGCAGCACGAATATAAGCAATGTATCTTTCTTTTCCGTAAGTGAATCGATCGAACACGGAAGGGGCATCGTGAATCGCCCGAACCAGCTTAATTTCCGGAATGTGAAATTGTTCGGAAGCTTCAAGGAGAATTTCCCGTGATACACATTGGTAGCCTATCTTTTGAGCAACCTTTTCGGCAACTTCTCTCCCATGGCTGTAAGATCCTCTTGAGATGGTGATAATGGACATTTTAAACTCCTTTCGTTAAAAGTAATAATGCTTAAGCCTTGAGCGATATTTCGACTAAAAAATTTTATAGCGATATTGTCCCACTCATGGATTTAAGGAGGATCGGGTTTTTTCCACCCAGGGCGTTTTAAATAAACAATCCAGATCAGCAAGCCGGTAACGACAATAGCGGCAAGCAACCCTGGTTCATAAGGCATCGAAAATTGTCTTTAGTTTAGGTCGGCAAGGACTTGCAAATCAGGGTGTCCGGCCGGAAATACGAATTAAAGACAACACTCCCATATTAATCGATGAACTCTGAAATCCACATGTGCTTGCGCTTTAATTGCAGTATTAAGTTGTCCTGATGGTGTATTCGAATAATTGCTCGAATGATCAGATATGAACCCAGAACGACCAAAGCTGCACAAATGATGAGCAGTGGTACGATCAGGTGCATCACCTGGAGAACATCGTAGTATTTCGAAGTGGCTATCAGGACGCTTAAAACGGACAGGGGCAGGACAAAAACCGTTATGCCTGTCCGCATGGCTGATAAGGAGGTTCTCTTTTCAGCTAAAATAAGCTGAACCTCATTGATGATGATAGCCTCAGGTATAACTTCACACTCCTGTTTCGGAGAACTATCGACCTGTTCCGGCGGCACATGGCCATTTTCGGATTCCATATTCATTTGACCACATTAAATTTCAAGACATCTCAAACTTGTTTTCACGGCTTACTTTACAACCTACCGACGGCAGTTAAACCAACCGCACCATTTCGGTTTGATTGAGGGCCATTTTAGCGTTCAGCAACCGGGTATGGATCGTCTTTACTTTGGGATGCTGATCCATCCGGATCGCTTTGAGCAAATCACCTCTAATTCGACAACCTCAAAGATTCTTTAAGATGATCGAGCACTATTTTTCCGGTTGAACAATCGGGTCGGCTTCCCCATTTAGATACAGTGTGAGTTGTTTTCGTTTCCCCTATCATACATCCTCCTGATTATCAGGATATCGTGAGTGTGACAAAGAGGGTTGACCCCTCGCGATTGACCAAAAAGAGAATCGTGCTTCCCTTTTTATACTGGCGTATTTTACGGTTGAACGCCGCTATGCTTTTAATCGGCGTGCGGTCAATCTCGAGAATGATATCTCCGCTCCTCAGGTCGGCTTCGGCTGCCGGAGAATTGTTTTCGATATTGACAATAATAAGACCGCTTGTTTCCGCCAGGTCATATTGTTTTGCAAGTTCAGGCGTAATCTCCTGCAGGGTCAATCCGAAGTCGGGTTCGCCTTTGGGCATTTGCTGAAATTGTTCTTCTGCTGTCTTCAACTCACCGACCCTGACTTCTGATCTCAATTTCTCGCGATTGCGAATGACTTCCACCGGAACCGTTTTGTCCACAGGTGTTGAGGCCACAATATACGGCAGTTCTCTGCTTTCCCTGATTGGTTTACCGTCAAATGAGACGATCACGTCTCCGCGTTTGATGCCGGATTTATCGGCCGGACCTCTTGAAACAACATCTGAAACCAGGGCGCCTTTTTCATCTGGAAGGTTGAGCTTATCTTTGAGTTCAGGGGTGACTTTCTGGATTATGACACCGATCCATCCCCGGATAACCTTCCCTTTTTTAAGCTGGGACAGAAGGTCTTTGACCATGTTGATGGGAATGGCAAATCCGATGCCGACACTGCCGCCGCTTTGCGAAAAAATGGCCGTGTTGATGCCGACAACTTCACCGGCGGTATTCAAGAGAGGTCCCCCACTGTTGCCCGGGTTGATAGGGGTGTCGGTTTGAATAAAATTATCATAGGCACCTGCGCCGATCCGTCGGTACTTGGCACTTACGATGCCTGCAGTCACCGTATTGCCCAGACCAAACGGATTTCCGATGGCCACCACCCAGTCGCCGACCTCCAGCCGGTCCGAATCGCCCAGAAGCAGAGGGGTTAGCGGAACGTCGGTTTTGATACGGATGAGGGCCAGATCCGTCATAGGGTCCCGGCCGATGATTTCGGCGGTATATTCCTTGTCGTCCGCTGTTTTGACTTTGATTTCATCGGACTGATCGACCAAATGGTTGTTGGTCAGGATAAAACCGTTGGCGTCGATGATAAAACCGGTACCCAGACTCCTTTGCTTGTATTCTCTGGGTATCTGGCCTCCAAAGTAGCGTTCAAAAAAATCTCTAAGCGGATCATCCGGGCCAAGCGGCATGGGAACCTGCTGCTGTCCTTTAACCGTTGTTACAGTGCTGATATTTACCACCGAAGGGCTGGCTATTTTAACCAAATGGGAAAAGGAGCTCAAAGGTGTCGCCGGACCCGGTGATGAAAGGACCTCCGAAATCCCTGCCGTAATCAACACGGCGGACATCCACCAGGCGATGGTGAGTCGACCCAGGCCCCGGAAGAGACAAATTGAATGTTTTTTCAGTTTTTTCATGACGTTTTCCCTTCTTTTAAATCGAGGTCTTTTAAGTTCGTTTCGAATTTAGTAAGAATGTGTTTAAGGGCCAGGTTCCAGGCTGCCACCAAAGTATCCGGAGAATTTCCCATTATAAGGGTTTCTTCGTGATATGTCTTTCCAAAAACGATGACCGGTCGGGAAGATACATTTCGAACGAGGAAAAACTGCATTTCCAGCACGGCCTTGGGGACCTTGGTATCCCTGTAATCTCCATAAAGGGCGTTGATCACACCTTCCAGTTCCAGGGTCGGTTCAACAGGGCTTGAGGAACTCATAACATATTTAAACAGGCCTGATCCTGAAAGCCATTTTCCTACTTCTTCGGCAATCATCAAACCCGGCGAAATGAAAAATTCGTTATAAAAATCCGACTCATAATTAAAATTGCCTTTGCGGTAGACAAAATCTTTGCCTTCAAACTGAGGGGAGACGCGGAATCTTTGAATTTTGAGAACCGCATTCAACTTTGACAATGAAACTTTCTCGCTCCTGGAAGCACTCAGAACAAAGAAACGTTTTTCAGGGAAACTTTTGTTAAAGTTGAAGCATCCCGTCAAAAGGGAAAGCAGCGCTAACTGCCCAATAAAGAAAATCAGAAACGTTTTTTTCTTCATTATCTTTCTCCGGTTTTTGTATGCGGCGGGGGCTCGCCGAACAGAAATTGTGATGGATATTTTTTGGCATTGCCGGTAATCTCCTTTAGATTTTCGGAAATGAGCCTGATATTTTCAAGCGCCGTTTCAATGTCCGGCTGCCGCTCGGCAATAAGATCGTCCAGGCGACGCAATATCCCTCTTAACCGAACGACGCTCTCGGTGGTGTCACCGGAAAGCGCGTCAAGTTTCACTGCCAGTTTTGCCATGCCGTCCGAAACATCGTTAAAAGTATTGAGAAGTTGCGACACGGGCTGCTGTGTATCTTCTGCAAACCGGCGGGCTGCTGCCATGGTTGCCGCGGCGTCGGGCAAAAGCGATTCTATTTTAGGATCTTTCAAAAGCAGGGCTACCCGCCGGTTTGTTTGTCTGAGTTCCGAAAGCAAGATTTCCGCCTCCTGGCCGACCTTTCCTATGTTTATCTTGTCGAGTGTTTGGCTTAGGATTTTGAGAGAGTTATTGAAGTTTTCGGCGGTGTTTTTAAAATCGATGCTTTCCAGGTTTTTCATAATCCGATCCACCGCAACGCTGATCCGGGTGATGGTGCTGGAAGTGGAAGGGATATAGCAATGCACAGGCTCCCAATCGATATCTAATGGTGGATGAAGCTTCGGGTCCATATAATCCATCTCCAGATAAGCGCTGCCGGTCAACCCCTGGAAACTCAATCGAATCCGAAGCCCTTTTTCAATCTCGTCTTTCATATCGGCGCGCGTAAGCGGTGTTGACTTTACCCGCAACGTATCCACCAACAGATTCGCTCGTATCAAGACATACCGTCGATTGGTGGGATACTCCTTGCCCACCAAGGTGATTTCCGCAATGTTACCGATACCAACACCACGAAACTTTAGTGGAGATCCGTTATCAAGACCTTGTACCGATTCTTCAAAGTAGGTTTCGATCGTAACCGTTTTTTGAAAAAGCGATCCGGCCCCTAATACAATAATCGAGACCACACCGATCAACACGGCAGCGATGACAAACATTCCAATTTTAAAATAATTTACCTGAGCGCTCATATCCGTTTTTAATCAAGGGTTTGTTAAGCCCCTTTCTTACGACTTTGGCTTTCACCATCAAATTCTCCAAACACACTGTCGGATGCTCCCCGGCGGTTAAAAAATCGCCGGACAAATGTATTTTCACTGTGATCCCGTAAATCCTGAGGGTGGCCTTCGGCAATGATACCCTTGCTTTGTTTATCCAACATGATGATTCGATCGGCAATTGTATAGATGCTCGAAAGCTCATGAGTGACAATCACAAATGTGATGTTCAGATTATGGGCAAGGCTGAGGACCAGTTGATCCAGGTCCGCGGAAGTGATCGGGTCCAGGCCGGCTGACAGCTCATCCAAAAACAGAATCTGAGGGTCAAGAGCCATTGCCCTGGCGATGGCGGCGCGTTTTTGCATTCCGCCGCTGAGTTCCGCCGGCATAAGGTCTCCGAATTCTTTTAATCCTACCAGACTCAGCTTCATCATGGCAATAAGATCCATGGCCGGCGGAGGTAGATCGGTAAACTCCTCTAAAGGAAGCCGCACGTTTTCTAGCAGGGTCATGGAGCCGAACAGGGCCCCTCTTTGATACATCACGCCGAATTTTCTAAGCAGCGCCAGGCGTTCTTGACCCTCGGCCGAAACCATGTCTTGCCCGTCAATCAGAATTCTTCCGGATAACGGTTTGTGTAGACCGATGATCAGTTTTAAAAGGGTGCTCTTGCCGCTGCCCGAGCCGCCTAAAATGGCGAAGACCTCTCCACGGTTCACCTCAAAAGAGACATTATCCACCACAATGGTCCCACTGTATCCGGCGGTAAGGTTTTCAACCCAAATAATGGGGTCCTGGATTTGATTCATGAGGTTTTAGATTCCTAAATAGTAATAGACAACCGAAAAAATGCCGTCGGCAACAACAATCAGCACGATTCCACCGACAACAGCCCGCGTGGTGGAATCGCCCACGGCGCTGGCGCCGATTTCGGTCTGCAGGCCTCGCAAACACCCGATGCCTGCAACCATCAAACCGAAAACAATGGATTTAAACAGTCCTCCGAGCAGATCTACGTAATTGACCATGGAAACCATCTGATTAAAATAGCTAGACAGCGAATAACCCATGGAAAGCAGCACAATGGAGCCGCCCATCACGCCGATCAGATCGGCAAAGAGGGTCAGCAACGGCGTCATGATTACCGCTGCCAGAACGCGGGTTACCACCAAAAATCGGACGGGGTCCAGCCCCATGGTGATCAGAGCGTCTATCTCTTCGTTGATCTTCATGGTTCCGAGTTCCGCGGCAAAAGCGGATCCGCTGCGTCCGGCCAGAACCACGGCGGTCATCAGGGGCCCCAGTTCTCTGACCATGGAAAGTCCGACAAGATTTGCCACGTAGATTTCAGCGCCGAACTGGCGCATGGGAATGGCCGCCTGAAAGGCCATAATCAGTCCCATCAAAAATCCGACCAGACCGATAACCGGCAGGGCATTGACGCCCGCGGTTTCGGCCACAAGAAATGCATCTTTCCAGCGCACCTGCTTGGGGTTGAGCAGGGCCTGGACCAGGGCCGCACCGGCTTCTCCCAAAAATTCAATCAGCGCATATGCATGCTCACAGATTTGGCACGTTGCCCGTCCGATCTTTTCGGCAAAGCCGACGGACTTGGGTTTGATCGCCGGGGTTTCTTCAAATTCAGAAGGATCGAAAAGATCAAGGAGGTGCTGAAATTTGGGCTGGAGTCCAAGAATTTCCAATTTTCCACCTGCTTTTTGCTGGCGCCGGCGAAGCTCAAATAAAAAACCCATACCGGAACCGTCGCAGTACACCATCTCAGAGGTATCGACAACGATTCGTTGCGGCGACGTTCGGTTAATCTCTCGATCGGCCACACGCCAGATATCACCCGTACTGGTTGCATCAAGCCGGCCGGTAATCTTGACTCCAAGGACGCCCGGAGCTATCATGCTCGTATCTATAATGGTCGTATGAATAGACGAGGAAAGGCTATCCGGCATATGGGGTGAACTATAATTCGGCATTTTATTACCTGTTTTGGTTTTTATATCAAGTTTGTATGTGATTCACAAGAAAAACAGCCGGCTAAATCGAAGTTTTGAGGATGATCGTTTTTTAGTCGGAGAGGCTTTAAACATATCTACATCTTTATTACTAACAACCAGATTGAGGAAAGAATGATCGTAATGATCATCGGCACAAAAGCGATTTTAAAATATTTCATAAACGATATGGAATAATCCTCATCCCGTTGTTTAACCCGATCCGCGGTCCACGGGAAATTCCGGGCTGGAGAATAAAAACGGGTGAAGCTCCACGAGGAGCAATCACGCGGAATTGTGGGATAGGTACGAAAAGAGGTGCTTACATGAATATCAAGACCCCATCAGAAAGTCGGTCCTGCCAAGCCCAGCCGCTGCCGAACTAAGTGGCGGCGGCGCTTGAGAAGGCCTCGGCAAATTTAGGGTAGTCGCCGAAGGCTTGGGTGATCTTATGGGCGATTTTCCCTGTCGGCCGGCCGCCGCCGTTGGGCTTCATGCTGTTCCAGTAGAAGGTGTGGTTGAACACCTGAGCCGCGTTGTTTAAGATTGCGCTTTTGTCTTCCTTCCCACAGGTTTTTTTTTAGGATTCAAATAAATGGATTGGGTTTCCTGATCGGAATTCTTCCAAAATCTTTTTCGATGATTATTTTGAGAGCTTTGCTGCAATGTTCGCAACGTGTTTTCCCTGAAAGCGGGCGGCAGCCAGTTCATTGTCACTCGGTAGTCGCTCCCCCTGTCCCCCGGCAATGGTCGAGGCCCCATAGGGTGATCCGCCTGTTATTTCATCCACGCGCATCTGTCCTTGAAACGAGCAAGGGAGCCCCACAATCACGAAACCATGATGGAGAAGCGTGATATGAAAACTCAATATGGTAGATTCCTGGCCCCCATGCTGGGTGGCAGAGCTTGTAAACACACTTCCCACCTTCCCCACCAGCGCGCCCCGTGCCCAAAGCTGACCGCTTGCGTCGAGAAACTGGCGCATTTGGCCGCACATATTTCCGAAACGAGTTGGCGTGCCGAATACAATTGCATCGGCGGATGCAAGCTCCTCAACGGTGCAAAGCGGTATTTGGGAAAAAGATTTTTGGGCCTCAAGGGCGCCCATTTTGGCAAGAACATCCTGAGGCAGCGTTTCGGGAACACGTCGCATTTCGACTTCTGCTCCCTTGATTTCCTTTGCACCTTCAGCAACAGCCTCGGCCATTCGATGGACATGACCGTACATCGAATAGTAAACGATTAAAACCTTCATTTTTAGACTCCTCCCTTCCGCTACTTTACATTAAATGTCACACTGTCTAATCCCGTATTGCCATTGGCAGATTTGTAAAGCATAAATACCTGAATTTTGCACGAGTCGGAGGCTTTCATATGCAAGGCATTTAAGGGTGAAGTCATAGTGAACTATTACGAACCCTTAATAACGCAGCAGATGGAAGCCTCCGGCTCGCCCTTCGGGTGAAAATTAATGAATAAAAAAGATCATCATCCGATTTAACATTTGGGTAAAAACTATGATTATGGGATTTTGTCTAAACCCGCTCCAATTAAGCTGTTTAAAAAATCTCATTAATTTTCATGCAAGATTCAGGAAATAATTACCTCAAATAGCTCCGCCTCTCTCACCTTCCAGATTCCAGAAACCGGCAAATTGTTGGAGGGCAATTGGCTTTATTTTACCTTGACTTCAATCGCTTTGGGTTTTGCTTCTTCGATTTTGGGAATTTGAAGATTCAGCATTCCGTCCTTAAATGTTGCTTCAATTTTAGTTTCATCAACATTGTCGGGAAGCGTAAAACTACGGACAAAGCTGCCGTAATATCGTTCGATTCGATGAAACTTTTTGTCTTTCTTCTCTTTTTCCTGCTTTCTTTCACCACGGATGGTTAAGACGCCGCTATCCACCGTAACTTTAACATCTTCTTTTTGAACCTGAATTAAATTGCCCGAGTTGTTTGCGGCAACGTAAATGTAAAGGTAGAACCGACGCCGACCTTACTCTCCACCCATATGCGGCCGCCATGCAACTCGACAATTCTTTTGACGATAGCAAGACCCAGACCGGTACTTTTCTCACCTGCGGTTGGTCGAACGCTGGTTTTGCCAAATTCCGTAAATAGGTTATCAACCTCTTGGGCCGGAATCCCTTGTCCCTGGTCCTGGACGGAAATTGCAACATCTTTATCCAGAACTCGTGCTCGCAATGTGATGGTGGTATTGGGATAGGAAAATTTAATTGCGTTGTTTATAAGATTATTCATTACCTGGTCTATCCGATGGGGGTCCATGACAATAAGCGGAAGCTCAGGTTCAATATCCAACACCAGTTCAATGGACTTGGCCTTTGACAAAACGCGGTTTTCTTCGTAGCACTGCTGCAAATATTCTGTTGGATCTGTTGGAAGTAGGTTAAGTTCCAACCGGCCGGCTTCAATGGCGTTCACATCCAAAAGCTCGTTAATCAAAGTAATCATTTTTTCGCTGACCGCATGCATTTTATGCAAAATGATATTTTGCTTCTCTGTGATCTTGCCGGGATGACCTTCTAAAAGATAATCGACATAATTCATGATGATAGCGATCGGGCTTCTCAGGTCATGCGCCGCAATCCCTAGGAATCTGTTTTTCATTTGATCGAGTTCGATTAACTGCTGATAAAGCCGGCTCTTTTCCACGATCATCGACAGCTGGCCTGCAATTTGGAGAAAAAGCTCTACATGGGAATTCTGGTAGGTATTCAATTGTATACTGTTAAAAAATATGAATCCAATCGGATGATGCATGCCAACCAGAGGAAACGTTAAGCTGGAACGCATTCCTTCTCCAACAATAAGCCGCGTTGATTCAGATTCCGGATGCGCTTGCAGATATGCCGGCAAATCATTAATGATACGCGGCTGACTCGTTTCGACAATACGCTGCAAATTGCTTCCTTCCATGCGTGCCGTGTAGCCGGGCGTGATATTCACTGTGGCTGTGTTGGATCGTACCCATTGCGTCCGAACAACCCGCCCATTTTCTTCGAGCAGTGAAAATCCAATTCGATCATAGGGTATTAGGGATTTAAACGATTCAAAGATCTGATTCAAAATTTCGTCTAAAGTCAGTCCGGCATTTATTTGAGCGGTGATTTTGCATAACATGTGAAACTGATCAAATTGTTTTTTCAGCGCATGTCCTAATTCAAGCAAGGTCTGGCCGAGTTGGCCGATTTCGTCCTCCGGACCGGCCGGAAGATCAAAATCAAACATCCCTTTTTTCATGGCAGCGGCAATATCGCGGTATTTAACAATCCGGGGATCAATCACGACGAAAAACCTCCGATCATAGTTATTTTTCAGTATGCATATGATTTGAAGACAATTTTTCGTTCATGGAGTAACTATTATTGAGTTACACACTCGTCCAAAAACGGTTTTAGAGTAAGCAATCGAAAAAGTAATCGAAAAAAATCCTCCTTGCATATAGGGCATCGTAAGTTACCCGAAAACAAGGGGGATGCACTGATGGTACGACACGCAAGCCTGTTTAGTCAACTGATTGCACTGTTTAATCGCCAAAAATTTTATGAAAAAACATGATGAAACTATTGCCCGCAAAGTATCATTGGTACCCGGTTCAATTGTCGCCATGGATCGAGCCTACAATGATTACAAATTATTTGCACTCTGGACCGAAAACCAACTAATTCAGCAGTCGGGGTGTTTTTCTTATAAAGCTTGGTAAATAGCGTAATGAATGATCAGCAGCGAAATTATACACTGTTTGAATACATTAGGGATAGTTAAGAAAAAACAGCGGTATTTTGTGTCCGTAATTAAAATGCGTTGAGCGAGTAGTCATATAACCTATTTATTTAAAGCCATATTTTCTGTTCTTTCTTTACGAACCCTTATGTATGAGTTTGTATGATGGAGTCGCTGATTATTCATGGAGCTATTGAATCGAAAAAACTCCTTTCCTTCAATTTTGTTCAGGACAAGCTCACCCATCATTCCATTACTCCATCATTCCATTATTCCA
>Ga0307421_1000573_pt1 | contig 23538 bp, 19 predicted proteins | sample SalMarWE160270MG_FD_202163 | JGI IMG/M metagenome (GOLD analysis project Ga0307421, IMG submission 202163) | Salt marsh sediment microbial communities from the Plum Island Ecosystem LTER, Massachusetts, United States - WE1602-70 | ecosystem: Environmental > Aquatic > Marine > Intertidal zone >...
ATTTTCCTGACTTTGTCCTTCACGATTTAGACATTAGCAAAGTCACTCGCCTCAAACAGCAGCGTCTTATTCTGGAGCTATTGCATTATCGTTCTTGTGGCGATGAGGAATGGCAGCTGCTGCGGAGAAAAGCACAACAGGTGGCGCGCATTAGCAGTCGTCCTGTTTACATATTCCGTGAATTAATGGCCTATTTGACAGGGCAACGTCTTGTTGCACCTGGTTACACTGTTATGCAAGAGATGATCGGAGATGTTTTACAGCGCGAGAAGGAACGCTTGATCTCAATAGCTTCATCTCAACTGACCGCTGGTGTAAACTGGTAGAATTGATAGGCTCTATGGAATAGATAGACTGGTTTTACTCTGTGTGTTTCCACAATAGAGAGTGTTTTCCCTCTGGAATGGATAAACACTCTAATATTGATGACCCATTGAGCTTTGGGTGCGAGAGAGAATTGCTGACATTTATTATTGACCCTTTGAAGATATCCGTTGTGTATCACTGTCCATCGCCGGTATTTGGTTATCGTACAGGTTGCGCGTGTTTTCGCCGCTTTTGACGCCAGATGAGGATAATCATAAACGAATCAAAGAGTATCACAACGCACAACAAGATCAAGGACAGCAAGTTATTTTTTGGATATTTCAAAATAGTGGATGGTAATTCAACTTTTTGCTTCTCTTCCAGGGTTTTTGTGTATAGCTTCCCTTCTGTGTATAGCTCAAGCATAAAGCCGTATTCCCCACTTTCCCAACCTTTAGAGGGTATGTAGTAATAACTACCTCCCGTTCTGCCTGTATTCAATGACTCAAAAGTGGACAGAGAGATCATTTCCAGGGGCTCGCCATCCAAGTTCACCTGGATGATGACCTCGACATCGGGCATAGGCTGATAAAAGTTATTGATGGTATAGACTACCTCAATGAAGGCCAGCTCCCCCGTCGCAGCGGAATAGTTGGGAACTGCACCAAACCCTCCAATGTAGACCGTTAGCCCGCTCAAGATAATCTTCTTGGTCTCACCGGCCGCTACGTCGAAGCTCTCCTCGGCTAGTTTTTGGCCTGCCACATAGGCCGAGGTTATATAACTCCCCGGCGAGACCTCTACCTCCAGAACGCCGGTCTCGCTGGAGGCAAATTCCATTTCTCTTTCCTCTACAATCTTGAACAGCCTGACCACCGAGACCACCGGCTCACCATCGGGGCTGACCACCTGAACATACACCATTGCTGACTCTCCCACGATGGTCAAATCAGCCCGCTGGCCGGCGGAAGTAGCTACCACAACTGCACCCTCGACCTCAGCCACGACCTTCGTTACCCTTGCCACGAGTTCATACTGTCCAGGGACAGCATCCTCGTCTACCCTCACGGTGATGAAAACCTTCTTCTGCCCGCCGGGAGGAAGGGTAAATTCATCCTCAGAGAAAACAATCTCCACCCCAAAAGGGGTTTCGCCGGACATTTCAAACAGGGATTCCTCTTCCCCGTGGTTAAAGACCACTACGTAGACACTGGGGGCGCTTACCTCTGTGCCCGGCGGTATCTCGAAAATCTGGGCGTAAAAGGTGCCTGCCATAGCGACCCCAATCCCACCATCCTGGGCATGCGCCATAGATCCCGGCAGCACCGCTGAAGCCAGCGCCACCAGAAGAAGTAAAAGGAGGGCGGGCCTCGCCGCTCCCCTTTTCTCTATGCTTAGCCAACTCAAGAGCCTAGCCATTAGCATCCTAGTTAATTCGTCACTGAGAAGGTAATCGTGCCTGAGTACTCGCCGATGTCAATCCCGCTGTTATATAGTTCAAGGCTCATGTACAGGTCAACATCAGTAGTAACCTCATTAGTGTTATCAGCGGTTTCGGTGCGATCATCTGCGGCATGCCCAGCTATGGTGACGTTTGAGTCGGTCACCGCCTGATCCTCCGTGGGAATACCATCAGTTGCATTGTCATCTATTATCAGTCCGAACTCACCTGCCGCATCCGGTGTACCAGAGGTATCCAGGGTTATGGAGTCTTCTTCGCCGATAACCCAGGTCCCTGCTGACATGACTCCCACAGCATGAGCATCATTGGCAATGATATTGGTGCTGACAGTATGGTCCGCAGGAGTGGTTATAGCCGCAGTAGCGCCCAGGGCCAGAGTGCCAAAGTCGATGGTGGCAGGGTCCATAGCGATCTGGGAATAGGCCGTCATCGCCTTTGTCTTTTCAGTATTTTCAGCAGTAGCCGCTGTCCCATCGGTTACCTTGACATAGATATCCCATTCAGCAACCGCGCCACCACTAGCAGCAGCCTCGACTGCCAGCTTACCCGGCACGAAGCTTAGGTTCCACTCACCCTCAGTTACCTCCATGTCCCCTGGAGTAACGCTCACGTTGGTCGTACCTAGGACCCATGTTGTACTGGTGACGTCCCCAACTTCCATGCTCCAGGTACCACCGCTCTTTACCCACTTGAATACAGCATTTTCGTCGCAGTCGAAGATCTCGTCTCCGATACCATCCTGGGCCCCATTGCTGTCATAGAAGATATAGATGTCGATCCGCTCTATATCGTCGATGGTGTTGTTATCGGCGGCAACGATCTCGACCCAATACTCCGTGAGCGGCGTCATGGAATTTATTGAGCCTCCATCTCCTCCAGTCGCCTGCAGCGTCACAGAGGTAATGGTTGGAGCTGCGTTGCTAGCGGTCACCGACCCCGTAACTAATCCATCTGCCATAACTGGCGTAGCTACCGCCACCACCAGCAACAATGTTAATAATAATGAGCTAATTTTCTTAATCATTTAATTTTCTCCTTTTGGAAAACATTAGAGTTTCCCAAACGCTATTGTGTGATAATACAGTGGCATCCGGGGTGATCTACCTGATGCTACTGCGGGAGGGGAAGTACAGTTGATGTTGTAGCCCATCCCTCTCATTTTTGGGCATCGCCTTGTATATCCAGTATCTAAGCATTTTCACCTCCTTTCCGCGCAGCTTTCCTTGTGGGTAACTCGCACCGTCTGTCCTCATCAAACGTCCTGACCACCTGTAGAAATAAAAATGGCCTGGATGTATGTCCAGGCCACCTAGATAAAAGTTGATAATTGTGTTAGGCGGTCTGGCGATCATAACTATGCCTGAGGGAATAGCGTTAGACCCATGACTTTGCGTCGCCGGCTTTCACCGGGTTTGCCTTTTCTATCCACATGCATTATAGACAATAACTAAGTATAGACAGTTTACAACTATGCAAACCCCACAGCCAATTATCGGCAGCTCAAGATGGGTACACATCAAACGTGCGATAGGTTATATAGCAAAAAGATGTAAATGTTCAGGCTAAAGCTTTCACAACAAGGAATTCCGACGCAAGGCTGAATAGTTATAGATACATGAAGAAGAATCTGTACAAGAATAGGAATAATGCCTCTTGTCCGATGAGTAGTAGGTTCGAGTCCTACCCGAGGAGCCTCTTGGCAGTTCAGGCCGACTCTTATCCATAGCCCCCTGAGCGTAGGGTGAAGGGGGATTCGGATCATTTCCTCGGAAAGGGGGAGGGGAGCACACCCTGTGGCACCCGCGGTTACCATCCTGCCTCAGGCGGACGGGGATGAACACCCCCTAGAAAAAATCCACCCGTATAAACAAGCTCAGCACCTGGAATTCCAATCATCAGCAGTGACGCAAGGACGATGATCAGGCAGGGTAGCCTGGACTTTCGCTTTACTACCTTTTCTTGGCTTTCCAACTTGTTTTTTTCACAATCTTCGGTATAATTATCTTAGGAGTATCACAGAATGTTACGAAAACCGTCACATAATGTTAGAAACATAAGAAAGGTAATTTAACAATCATGGCCCGATCCTTATCTCCCCTCGAAGCCCAACTCATCCTGCATCTTGAATGGGAAAAGCAGCCGGTGGTCACCATCAAAGAGACCATGGATATCCTGGGATGCTCATATGGTCATGCCCGACAAATTATCCATCGTCTAGCCAAACGGCGTTGGCTGGCCCGTATCACGTCCGGCACGTATGAACTGATCCCAGCCGAGCGAGGTGAGCACGCCTTTTCCGATACTAATCCCTTGTTCATTGGCAGCGCCCTGGTGGAGCCTTATTATTTTTCCTATGCCACCGCAGCCTTTTTCCATGGTCTTTCCGCCCAATCTGCAGCAACCGTCTATATTGCTACAACTGCGCGGAAGGGGAGGCGGCTGCTCACTGTACGCGGCAAATCGTACCGTTTGGTAGTCCAGCCGGAGCACAAATTTTTTGGCGCGATCGATGTTGACGCTTACGGTAGCCAAGTAATGATGGCAAAACCAGAAAAGACCATTGTGGATGCTCTTGACCGCCCTGAATACACCGGTGACGTACCGGAGATCGCCGCGATGCTGTGGCGCGGCAAGGGGCGATTGGACTGGGATCAACTTGTTAACTATGCACTTCGCGTACAATCCCAAGCGCTCGTCCAGCGCCTGGGATATTTAACCGATCTCCTTGATATACCGCTGGCTCCCATAATTCGAGAGCAGCTTTTGGGTGGTATTGGAAAAAGCACCTCCTATTTGGGAAGGATAGGCCAATGGGGCACCGGCGGTGCCTACGATACCATTTGGCGTGTCGTGGATAATATCCCGCGCCGGGAATTGTTATCAGAGCTAAAGGTGTTGTAATGATCGAGAAGCGATTGATCCAATGGTATGCCGCAGACGCCGGGGTAGATCTCGATATTGCTGAGAGGGAGATCATTCTGGCCTATGTGCTGCGTATTCTACTTGATGAGGGATTGTTCGATTATCTGGCGTTCAAAGGTGGAACAGCTATCCGTAAGCTCTTTCTAGGAAGGACAGGACGCTTCAGTTTGGACCTGGACTTTACTGCCATTGGTGATATCACACCTGAGGAACTGGTGCTCGAGTTGGCCGATCTCTTACATAATCGAACATATTATGGCCTTACGTTCAACATCCCCGGCCCTGACTATTATGTGACTGAAGATGCTGGCGGTTGTGGTGCAGAAGTCACCTATCACCATGAGTGGGTGACCGCTGGCCGTTTTGGCGTGCAGGTAAGTTTTCGCGCTGCGCCGCTGCTGCCAGTGCAGACGGCACCACTTCAACGTGAGCGTTATTTTGAGTGGATGGATGTTGATCCCCCTGATGTTCCGGCGCTGGACTTGCGTGAAGTAATCGGAGAGAAAGTGCGCGCTGCAGCACAGCGTACCCGCGTGCGTGATCTTTATGATCTGTATCAATTTGCCCATCAGCCCTACGATCGTGACGTAGTGCGGAAGATCGCCGTCATCAAGTGCTGGGAAACACGTTTTCCCTTTGATCCGACAGCTTTTCTGGATGGTTTACCGGAAGGTAATTACGATTGGGCTGATCTGAATCGCTTAGTGCGCCGCGACCGGAGGATCACCCCTGACGAGATTTTGCAGACTGTTCAGGGGAGCTATAATTTTCTCAGCGAGATGACGGAAGAGGAAATTCAATTAGCTGCTGATCCATACGGTCGCGAACACCACGTTTACCGGCGAATGGCGAATAGTTTAAAGAAGGAATAACCATAACTTTCTGTGGAAAACTCCCTCAAGATCATCGATGTGTCAACATCCCATTTTTAGCACCAGTTAAAAGTGGATGGTAGTTGGGAAGGGCAGGGGGATATCCTCCTGCTAACCGTAATTACTAATAACCCCTTTTTTCTTAGTGGGTCGTAGATTTACGCGAAGAGAATGTGTCTATGAGTAATTCTACAGGAATGACATACCCAGTATGTCCGTATTGGCAGTGGTTAGAATGGCACGAAATCGCTGATGGTCATCTCCAAGTCGAGCTCTATATTGAGGTAATCCTGGGTGGTCTCAATACTGGCATGCCCCAGCAGTTTGCTGATCTGGGATATCGGCACACCAGCGCGCCTTCCAAGCTCGGCATAGGTTCTTCTAAGATCATGCGGCTGCAGCTCGGGTTTCCCAATCATCGCCCCACGTTTTTGCACGATGTTATACAACCCCGTCGTGCTGATGCTTTCCCCGGGCTCTTTGTTTCTTCCCAAGCTGCGCAAGATTAATCCTTCTGCATTTACAAGAAACTGCCAATCAATGATGGCTTCCGCCAGACGCTTATTGATAGGCACAACACGATCTTTGGCGCCTTTGCCTGTCACGTTCAGCACGTAGCGCTCGTTTTGTTTAACTATATCTGTAAACTGCAAGTTGGCGGCTTCTTCGCGCCGCAGCCCGGCTGCCATCATCAAGCCAATCGCCAACCGGTCCCGCTGGGCGAAGATTTTAAACTCCGGCTTTCCTGAATCTCTTCGGTGACAGGCATCCAGTAACTGTTCAGCTTCAAACCAGGTTAACCAGGTGTGTGCCCGTTCTCCTTTGGGTTGTCTGATCTTAATAGTTTTCTGCAGCGCCTGGGCCCGAAAGACAGCCGCCTGAATGATATCGGCGTCAATCGTTGTTGGATTGGCGACACTGGCAGTTCCGGGACTCGTGGCAGAAGCCTACCTGTTCATTTTGGCGATACTATTTATAAATACCATGTTCAGCTTCGGCGCGATAGGGCAGGGGGATGCGGTCTTAGCGTATGGTCTATTGGCCATAGCTTATGAGAATGGGTTGTGGATGCCGCTGGTGTTATTAGGCACGAGCATATTGGGTGTTCTTCCTTTAATACGGAAGCGTAGCCCGAAAGAGATCCTGGACCGCGCTTTATATATACTGAAGAATTTCAGGCGAATAGAAGAAGACGAGGAAGCCGTAAAGTTTCCCTGGGCTGTGATTGCTGCGGGAATTGGACTGATTTATATTTGGTTTGTAAGGGGAGTGATTTTATAATGGATAGTTCTAAAAGAAATACCATAATTATTTTGGGTGTTATTGGATTACTGATACTGGTTGCTGTAATCCTCGTGTTTTTAGGTGTGCTGAACTCAGGTGGCAGCCTGGCGGAAGTTATAGAAAAACTGAAAGGCAGCGACGTACCAACAATAGCTGAAGCTAAGCAGACTCAAGTGGCTGGGGCGGCCGAAGTAGCCGGGGTTGAGATCTATGATCTTTCCATGTATGAGGAGAGCAAGCCAGGAGTATGTTGAGGCGCTGGCCCAGCTGGAAGAAGACTGGTTTTCCAGGACAGTTATTGTCATACCCAAAGGCCCCGAGGGAGGAGATTTCCCCAATGCGCCTCTCCCTATATATGACGCGTTTGCTGGACAGAAGAGGGCGAATCGGCTGAGGGTGAGACGTACACTATAACCAGGACCTGGATTGGGGATATAGCTGTTGGAACAGAGGTTATACTGGAGGGAGTAGTGCTGCAGGGTGAATGGTGTTTTGTTACTGGTGAAACGATTGGGGGTTGGAGCTCGTCCGGATGGGTATGGTGTTATTATCGGCTATTTATTGCGGAATAAACAGCGCAGTTTCGCATAGGCAATAGAGCACAATAAATAACGCTGCCTTTGCTAAGGAAAAATTTATGAATTACCAAATGACAATTGAACAACTGGAAGATCTAATGACTTCCAAGGAGGGAGAGCATCTTGAATTTAAGGAAGCCAGAAAAAATTTTCACTTTGAAACCCTTGTAAAGTATTGCGCGGCATTAAGCAACGAGGGTGGAGGAAAGATTATTCTTGGTGTAACAGACAAACGACCTAGAAGTGTTGTGGGTTCTCAGGCTTTCGTGCAACCGGAACGAACAAGGTCTGGTCTTATCGCACAACTACATTTAAACATTGATTTCAGCATAGTCAATCATCCTGATGGTAGGGTTCTGATTTTCCATGTTCCAACGCATCCAATCGGGAATCCCGTTAAAGATAAAGGGGTTTACTGGCAAAGGCAGGGCGACAGTCTGATAGCTATGTCCGAAGATCGGCTGCGCAGTATATTTGCGGAGGCAGGACATGATTTCTCGGCAGATATATGTGCTTCCGCCACTATGGATGATTTGGACTCAGCGTCAATTGAAAACCTTCGCAAACGGTGGATTATAAAGTCAGGGAATCAAGGTTTAGCCACTCTTACTCAGGAACAGCTGCTTAATGATGCAGAAGCCTTAGTTGACGGTGATTTAACCTATGCTGCCCTGATTTTATTCGGGTCGCGCAAAGCCCTAGGGAGACACCTTGCTCAGGCGGAAGTTATTTTTGAGTACCGTGCCTCCGACGCTTCCGGTCCTGCTCAGCAAAGAAAGGAATTTCGGCAAGGGTTTTTCAGCTTCTACGATGAGTTATGGAACCTTATTAACCTGCGGAACGATATCCAGCATTTTCAATCTGGACTGTTTATTCTGGATATTCCTACTTTTTCCGAGCGAGTTGTTCGGGAAGCTGTTTTAAATGCCGTCAGCCACCGCGACTATCAGCTTGGAGGCAGTGTTTTTGTCAGACAATATCCACGGCGATTAGTGCTCGAAAGTCCAGGTGGCTTTCCTGTTGGTATAACCAAACAGAATATTCTTGACCGTCAATTGCCGCGTAACCGGCGTATCGCGGATATTTTTGCCAAGTGTGGTCTTGTGGAACGCTCAGGTCAGGGTATGAACTTGATGTTTGAATTGAGCATAAAAGAAAGCAAACCAACACCCGATTTTACAGGTACAGATCAATATCAGGTTGTTCTTAATCTTAATGGAAAAGTACAGGACCCACAATTTTTGAAGTTTCTTGACAAGGTGGGGAGGGAGACTTTAGAACTCTTCAGTACAGACGATTTTTTGTTGCTGGACTATATACATAGAGAGAAGAGGGTGCCGGAAAAGTTTGAAAATCGTTTGCAGTTACTTGTGGACAAGGGGGTTGTAGAGCGATATGGACGCGGCCGCGGAGTCAAATATATCCTCAGCCGCCGGTATTATGACATGGTTGACGAAAAAGGCTCATACACACGCAAGAAGGGGTTGGATAGAAAAACAAACAAGGCTTTACTTTTGAAACATATCAAAGAAAACAACGATGATGGCAGCAGGCTTAAGGAGCTTATGCAGGTACTTCCTGCTTTATCAAAAGGGCAGGTGCAAAGTTTGATTAAGGAACTGAAAGCCAATGGAAAAATATTCAATATAGGAAATACACGGGCGGCACTCTGGTATCTGGGGGACGCTGATGATATTGCGTCTGGAAATAGCGGGAGTACACAATTTTGACGCAATATACTGGCGATAAAACCCTCAAAAACAAGGGGTTATATTGCGTCTGTTATTGCATCAATGGTTTATTTGACGCAATAGGGCAAAGGTTGGAGATTAGCAAAAATTATAGATCAGGATTTCCAGTCCTGGACCAGCTGCTGGGCGGAAGTGAAGATATGCAGGGAGGTTTGTACCCCGAGGATCTCTGGCTTCTGGCCGGAGCCCAGGGCATAGGGAAAACCTCACTGGCTTTGCAGATGGCCCACAATATGGGAAGCCAGGGAGTCTTGGCTCTGTTTGTTTGCTACGAACACACACCCATAACGCTCTGGGAAAGGATGATCTGCCAGGCTTCCGGATATATAAACAAGTTAGGGCAGGGGGGTGGTGAAAAAGACCTGGTAAGCATCTCGGATCTGCGCAAGATATACCGGAGCATGATCGAAGACTATGAAGGGCAGGATTTCAGCCAGGAAAAGATGATCGATGAATTACTCTCCCATTTGCCGGCACCAAAAAAGCTCTGGGCTGAATTCACAAAATCAGCTGCACACGTCTGGCTTATTAAAGGAGATCTCCTTTATACATCACCGGCAGCGCTTGAGGCCTATGTCAAAATGGCCAAAGAGGAAGGCCACCACAGAATGGTTTTGTTTGTTGATTATGTTCAGCGGATCCCGGTGCCTCCCCAACATGGCCGGCTCCTGGAAACCATGGAGAGAATTGAATTTGCTCTTCGTGCACTAAAGGGAATTGCCATGACGCACATGATTCCCGTGGTTGGGGTGAGCGCTGCAGATGCGGAAGGCCTCCGGGGAGGGCGGATCCACCTGGAGAACATGTGGGGCAACGCGACCATGCAGTATGAGCCCGATGGAGCGCTGGTACTTAATAAAGATCACTCTGAGAATGGGGTAGAGCAGGTCAGGCTTGCGATCGAGAAATCCCGCAGGGGAGAAAGCGAAATCGAATTACGCTATCCATTTCGCGGAAACGTGTACAGCTTCGGAAGCCCTGGGGTTCGCATCCCAGATGGGGAGAGCTGGCAGCATGAGAGAGCATCCCAGAAACCCAAAGAAATAAAAGAGTCATTTCTTGACTTAGTGGAGATAGAAAAATCAATATGAGCCTGGTATACGTGATTAGAAAGAGAGACAGAAAGCAGCCAGTATCGGACTACCTTCTATTAGAAGAAGCCCTTTACCACTGGAACGCTATGGGATATGAACATCCTGATTATTATATTGAGGTATTTGAAGGGCCAGAGATACCCTTGCCTGATAAACCAATAGAGGTCCTATACCTTTTTGTAGCGGATGACGATTCCGAGGATGAATACCCGAGGCCTATTGAGAATTTTCATATAACAAGGTTTATGTAAAAGGAGCTTGCCCTGATTTCACAAGCACTTGATCTAGGGATTAAGATAATCATCAGCGGGCTGCTGATCTATGCCGCGGTAGCGGATCTGCGCAAGCGGGAGGTTCCTTACGTAGCTGGTCTCGGGATCCTGTTATTTGGTGGGTTTTCTTTATTTTGGTCACAGCACTGGCTGTTAGGTGTGTTTTATGTGGTTGCAGTGATGGGCAGCAGGGGAGGGTTGTGGGGACTCGCTGCCATGGTTATTGCGCTGACAACCCTGGCTGTACCGGGGTTAGTGGCAGAGGCATATCCTTTTATCCTGGCCGTCTTCTTTATTATTATGATGTTCAGGTTTAAGGTATTCGGACAGGGAGACGCAGTATTGGCTTTTGGGCTCTTGGCGATCGCTTATGAAGATGGGTTATGGATGCCCCTGGTTTTATTGGGAACGAGTATCTTGGGGATCATTCCTTTATTCTGGAAACGCACACCAAAGGAGATCCTGGTAAGGACCAAGTTGATATTGAGTAACTTTGGAAAGATTGAAAAAGACGAAGAGGCTGTGAAATTTCCATGGGCAGTCATAGCTGCAGCCATTGGACTGTTTTATCTATGGTTAGTCCGGGGAGCGATGTTGTGAAGAAAAAAAATAGAGTCCGAATAAATGTCTTGGTGGGTGCCAATATACTTGGTGTGATAGCCCTTCTTTCTATATTGATTCCTTCTTGCTCCTGCAGTAACTTGTTCAATAACGGGAACGGGGTCATCAAAGCTACAAAGACTTCTGAAGGTGGGTTTGCGGAGTCTGTGGGGATCGAAGCCTACGACCTCTCTTTGTATGAAGAAAGCAGCGATGAATATTATGCAGCTCTTGGCCAGATGGAGGAGGACTGGTTTCCGCGCAACGCAGTGGTCATTCCCAAGGGTCCGGAAGGGGGAGATTTTCCAAACGCACCGGTACCGATCTATGATGCTTTTCCAGGTCAGCAAGCAGAAACAGAAGAAGGCGAGTCCTATGAGATCACCAGGACCTGGATCGGGGATATTGCCGTAGGAACAGAGGTTGTTTTGGAAGGGGTAGTTGACCAAGGGGAATGGTGTTTTATAACAGGAGAAACGATCGGGGGATGGAGATCGTCTGGTTGGGTTTGGTGTTATAGATTGTTTATTCCGGAATAAAGAAATAGTTTCATTAAGGACGGTTTTGATTTAATCTGATAGTTTAAGGAGGCCATCCTATGCGATATCAGCTAGTTATTGGAGAAGACGACAAGGAATTGGAAAATAAAGTCAACCAATTAATAACATATGGATGGATACCCCAGGGAGGTGTCCATGTTTATCCATTGCAGCTAAACTATCCCGACAGGATACATTTCTTGCAAGCAATGGTAAGTGATCCTGACTATGAGTATGATCCGACAAAAGGTGATGAGGAACGCAGAAAGGCACAGAAAAGAGAGTAAACGGAGACATGTTTTAAAAGATGAAAGAGAATTACAAGAGAAAGGAAATTTTATTCTAGCTCGTTTTTTCGCACAGGCAACAGGATATTAATTCAATTCCCAGTTTGGTTGTTTACTTGTTTTACCTAGCCGGACTTGTTGTTATCTATCTATAAATAACCAAACTGGGTCATCTCGGGTCATAATGATGAAGGGGAAAACAAATGAAAAGCCACATTCAATATTCACGACTAACGGGAGAAGAGTTATGAACAAAAAAAATACAACAAAATCTTCATCATTCCCCCAAGAATTATCACATCAAGCCCAGGACCCACTTCAATTAGTGGAGCAGATATATCGGGAATATGCCCCCAGTGTGGATCCAAGCCGCTGGCCCTGGGAGAAAACTCGCTGGTATGAACTAATATTTTGCATCTTGTTTTCTATCGGGGAGCCCGAGGTGCCGGCCACCGCGATCCGGGAGCTGACGACCATTCTTTCAAACTTTGGTTTGCTTGAGGTGGATTCCATAGCTTCCTGGCGAACTGACGATGAAAAAGCCCGGGTAGAACATGTGACCGTTAAAACGCTGCTGGAAAAAGCGGGATTCTCCAGTAGTCAGTCCGCAACAGCCCTGAACTTCATGGAAGAAGCAGCTATCCACATTCAGCAGTCCTACGAAAGCAAAATTCAAAAATTCCTGCGCCGATTCGGCGAGGATTTGTTGCTAAATATCAAGAAAGAATTGAATCTGGATGAATATCCCACGGCCCATCAGGCCTTGTCTCTCTGGTTGCAGAATACTCTCAATCTGCCGATTCCCGCCACCGACCCTGTTGCCGAGAAGGCCTGCCAAAGGCTTGGTGTTGAATACAAGGTTCTGGTTGAGGCAGCAACTGCTCAGGATATTAACATTGCTTTACTGGATGACGCACTGCGCAGCTACTGGGAAACAGAAACATCAGAAAATGAGTATCAAGAGCCCATTTCCTAAAGCGTTGGAATCCGCAGTCTACTCAAAGGAGGCAGGCGATGACAGAGAAACCTATAAGGAAGATTTATTGGATTGGAGGAAACCTCTCCCGGACGGAGCGGACCAAGGAATGGGTTCCCTATGGAGCCCAAATTCAAGAGCATTACCGGAAGATGGGTGCAGAGGATTCCGGATATGAATATGTTTGGGTTTCTAGGTGCACTGTAAAGCAATTTACATCGATCTGGAAGGATCCCACCACCTACGGAATAGTCTGGTATTCCCACGGGGAAGCAATTTCCAGTAGTTCCTTCACTGGCTACCCCCTGGCATACAGTATGTACTTGGACGAAAGCTGGCGTGGCGTTCCCCGAGGAGAGCAGTGGAAAAAAATGTTGCTGGATCCGCAGAAACTTCCAGCCCCGAGTCCGAATCTCAAGTTTATCGCCATCAAAAGCTGCGGAAGTGCTAAGATCCACGATAAGTGGCAGCAGAAGGCGCCGGGTGTCACTGTGGTAACCCATCAGGGACAGTTGTTCCGGAGGGAATCATCCCGTTATGGAAAATTTGACCAGATGCTCAACTGGGCGAAGGGCAGGCCGGGATGGTCAAAAGGAAAAGTATCAGACGGGGCCGGGTATCTGTTTGAGAAGCTTCCCAAACTCATTAAACAGACAGGCGGGGGATGCGACTGTAATTTTGGTCTACGGGAATATTGGACATCTGCTCAATCTTCGTCCCACCAAACCGGACCGAATTTTGTTTCCCAGAAACAATATTACTCTCATAAAGATATTACCCCAACCAATCCGCTGCGGAAAATGTGGGATCAGGGAAACCGGACTGGGACTTCAACACCACCACCTTTGACTCCTTCCCCATTTCAGCGTCCCGGTGGCTTCACTAATCAAGCAGGGGTACAGACGAAATTCAATATTCACCGGCCAACACAGACTCCTCCGAAACCGGGTTTTGGAACCAGACCAACCTGGCAACCGAAGCAAGCAAACCCCTACAACAACCCGCTGCGGAGCATTTGGGACAGAGGTATTGGCAGTTCCTCAACACCCTCATCGTTTCCCAATCAGGGGATCTCTGGCAATCCTTTAAGGCAGATGTGGGATCAGGGAAATCAGCCGGGAGGACAATTCCATTCTTCCTTTCAGAATCGGACGCAACACAATACGGCCCAGAATCCACTGAGGCAGATGTGGGATCAGGGAAATCGGCCAGGAGGACAATTCCGTTCTTCCTTTCAGAATCGGACGCAACACAATGTGGCTCAGAATCCTCTGAGGCAGATGTGGGATAAAGGGAATAAGTTTGGGTAAATGGAACTCGTCGGGATGGGTTTGGTGTTATAGGTTTTTTGTACCAGAGTGAGTTATTTATATGGAAGAAGATGAGTAAAACGACTGAGTACAAAGCTGATCTACACCAGAGATATTGGAAATATAAAGAGATTAAATTTCCACACAAACAATTACTCTTTGATGATCGATATGATAAACCCACAAGCCCCCCCGTTTTTATTCGAAAAGAAGCACGGAATAATATAATCATCAACCCCTCCGCAAGCGAGCAAGAAAAGAAAGAATTGTTTGCCATCGTTCCTGAAGGTGAATGGCACAAATGGTATGGGAGCATGAACAGTTCACAAGCGCTGGCGCAGAGCATATTAGGAAATTTGTTTGTTTACAATTCTTTGCACTGCTTGTCTGAACTAAAAGATGATGCGGGATTACCTTTGTTAGGGAAAGGGCAAATTCCACCAGATGATTTCAAGATGGAATACAAAATTAATTATCTTGGCGAACCTCGCCCCACAAGCCTTGATGGTTTTCTTCCTGGAGATTATCAAATTGCAATTGAGTGTAAGTTTACAGAAACAGAAGTAGGAACTTGTTCGCGTCCGAGATTAACCCCGGCTAACTCAAATTTTGAAAAAGACCACTGTAATGGGACGTATTCAATTCAAAGGAAAAGAAAAACAAAGTGCCCTTTAACTGAATCTTACATTCTTTATTGGTGTTATGTTCCAAGCCTATTCAAATGGACAAATGATATCGATTTAAACCCGTGCCCGCTGTATAAAAATTATCAACTGGTGCGGAATATTTTGGCGGCAGGAGTAAAACCAGGCGGGCAAGTATCTTCGGACAACGGGCATGTTGTCCTAATCTACGACGAGCGAAATCCTTCTTTTCAATTAGGCGGGGATGGGCTATCAGCTTACAAAGAAACTCAAGCAGAATTGAGAAATCAAACGATGCTAAGAAAATGCAGCTGGCAGTGTATTGTCAAACACCTGCGCAACAAGGGTGTCTTGCCCTGGCTGACAGAAGAGCTGGCTCTGAAATATGGGTTTTGAAAGCCACAATTGCGTATAGGCAATATGGTATTAATTCATCACCAGGCTTTATTTTTTTCTACCTTTAAATATTCAAACTGAGTCATGCCAAAAAGATCAAGTTTTGCAGTATCTCGAAGAAGGTAAGGATGCCTGAAAATACGGATACGCCTGGGGTCTATATTGAAGAAGTGAATTCCATCGCGGGCCATATAGTAGGCGTCAGCACTTCTACAACAGCTTTTATTGATATCTTTAAAGAAGGCCCGATCGGGAAAGCAACCCCGATTTCAAGTATTGAAGAGTTCACAAATATCTTTGGCGGAGTAGACGACCATAGTGAAGCCTCTTATGGGATCTATCAGTTCTTCATAAATGGTGGCACGCAAGCGGTGGTTGTACGGGTTCCCGGTAGGAAAGCTCCAGGAAAGAAGGCCATCATTGTTGGATTGAACACCCTGGCATCGGATAAGAAAGTTTTGATAAAAATTTTATGCATACCAGCCGTGGCAAACCTGAAAGAGCGGAGCATGAGATCAGTATATACCGCGGCCATAGAATATTGCGAAGCTAGCAGAACGTTTTTGATCATCGATATCTCTGAAAGAATAGGGCAGCTTGATCAAATGATCGAGTGGATGAACAAGAACACAGCGCTCCGCAGCCCCAATACCGCTGTTTATTTCCCTAGAATAGAGATCCGGGATCCAATTAATTTAAACCATATGAGAGAGGTAAGTCCTAGCGGAACGATAGCCGGAATATTTGCACGAACTGATTCAAAACGCGGTGTGTGGAAGGCCCCTGCAGGGAATCATGCAGTTCTGAAAGGAGTGTTAGGCCTGGGACACAACTTGACCCCCTGTGAAATTGAAGATCTATTCCTCCAGGGAATTAACTGTATCCGCAAATTTCCTGATCAAGGGATCGTATGTTGGGGAGCGCGAACTCTTGGTGGCCACGTTCAGGGAGTCCCTGAGTGGAAGTATATTTCTGTACGACGGCTTTTCCTCTACGTTGAGGATAGTATATACCGCGGAATTCAATGGGTTGTGTTTGAGCCAAATGACGCAAACCTGTGGCTTGGACTACAAGAAACAATTTCGGGTTTTTTATCTACCATGTGGCGCCAAGGTGCATTTGCGGGCCAGCGACCCCAGGACGCTTACTTTGTTAAATGTGACAGAACCACGATGTCGCAAGAAGAAATTGACCAGGGTATTGTAAATATCTTGATCGGTGTTGCAATTCTAACACCTGCCGAATTTGTGTTGATCAGGATCCGGCAGCTCACAGGAACGTCAGTGGAGACCTAAAACCCTTTATTTCAATGTCTGGTATTTGGAAAACTATTTTGAAAATATCAAGACATATCTATGGCGCGACAAGGCCAACTATGATTATAGGGCATGAATAAATAATTCATAATACTGAAGCGCATAAACATTTATGTATCAGATTTGTGCACTAATAAAGAGTTTCCCAGTACGCTCACAAATTATCTCTGAATGCAAATTTTCATCAACAAATCTTTGTGAGCCCAACATCAATGCCTTTACTAGATCTTCAATTTGAATAGCAATTGCGCCTCGATCTGTAGCATCAATAATTGTTTGTAAATCATCATTGAGGAAATTTCCCCAAGAATAGAATATCTCCTTAGCCTTTCCTTCACGACTTAAACTTGATTCTGATGTATAGGAGTGAAGTAAAGAACACCGCGCGGAATATAAATCAACTGAAGAGACGCTCAACTTATTAGCGGGAAGTAGATATTTATCCACCCAAACAATAAAATCTGACTTTGTGACGTCTTTATGATCCTCATTTCGATTAAGCCATGCAAGGATATCAATGGTTGAATAAATCATGATTAGCGCGGGTCCTTGAAGATGTTTTTCAATAAGCAAGTCAATAGCTTCGAGTAGACTTCCAATCTTTGACTTTAGCACCAGTACACCTCCTCTGCCCGCTACTTTATTTGAATTATAATCACATCATGGCACCTTCCGAATAATCCCAGAATTAAACCAGGGAGCATACATGTCGTTTCTGAAGTCAGTTGATCTTCGCCCGATCCCACTTGTGGAAGAATTTGGTCTTGATCCCGTAGGACTAGCTATAGGACAAGGCCCCCAGGCATTAGAAATTGTCATTGCTCGGTCCAATACCCAACCTACAACAAACACCCTAAAGGATTTGTGGAAAAAAAGGCGCAGCAACAGAGCAACCCCGGTTCTCTGCGTAGTCATTTATGGAGACAAAGCTGCCCTGATTGGTCCCTCAGGAGAAGAACCGCCAATTCATAGAGATGTAGACGCGGGGTTTGTTGAACAGCTCTGCTTAAAAGCCCTCAGCGAACCCGACCGCCATATGGCGACCCGGTTCATTCTGGATCTTCTCCCTGATATTGATAAAGCTATTCCTGGCTTGAGGAACGAAGGTCTATTTGCCACACATGAACTGACCTACGGCGTTCCCAAACGTTCAGACTGGCAGCGGTCAAAGAAAAAATCTCAGGAAATAGCTTCCAAGAACGGTTCAGAAATAATCAAAGCCCTGGGTTTTAATATTGTTCAAACTACCGGTCCAATCTCAATACTGCAGCATGAAGGCAAAAAAAGCGCCCTGGCATTATTTCTGAACAGAAACGAATCCATGGATAGTATTAATGATCGATTCTCAAACCGAACACCTGTGTCTTACGCCCTCGCTAGAGCGGAGCAGGAGAGATTGCCGTATCTCATCTCAATCAGAGAGAGGACTTTGAGATTGTACCCAGTCGCTAGTGGGGTTGGTATTGGGAACAAGGGACTGACGGAAACATATATTGAGTTGGATCTTGATTTGCTCTCACCTGAAAATGCGGGCTATCTCTGGCTTTTATTCTCTGGCGAAGCAATCTCACCCTCGGGAACACTTGAAGATATTCTTGATAGATCCAAAGATTATGCTATTGCCCTTAGTACGCGCCTTCGTCAAAGAGTATATAGTGATGTAATTCCACGTTTTGCAGAAGGCATTGCTCGTGCTAGGAATCTTGTAACACCATCCGCAGACGAACTCGATATTACGTACCGAATGTCCCTCACCCTGCTATTCCGCTTACTATTTATTGCATATGCTGAAGACAAAGAATTACTTCCTTATCGAACGAATGAATTATACAAAAAACGTTCACTAAAAGATAAAGCTCACGAGTTACTTAAAATTGGAATTTCAGGAGGAGAATTCAGTCAGGGGAACACATATTGGAACGATGTCTGGAACTTATTTGATGCCATTAACCATGGAAAACCAGAATGGAGTATTCCTGAATATAACGGGGGACTCTTTTCAAATGATCAAGAAATCTCTGATGCGGGGCATCAATTACAGAAGATCGAACTGCCTGACAATAAATTTGGCCCCCCGTTAACTAACCTGCTGGTTGACGAGTCAGCGGAAGGTCAGGGTCCGGTAGATTTTCGCAGCCTGGGAGTAAGGGAGTTTGGGACAATCTACGAAGGACTTTTAGAGAGTGAGTTGTCCATTGCCGAGACCAATCTCACAACAGATGCTGACGGTTTTTATATTCCTGTAAATGACAGTGAGGATGCAATCGTTAGAAAGGGAGAAATTTACCTTCACAACTCATCTGGCGCAAGGAAATCCAGCGGGACTTATTTCACAAAATCTTTTGCAGTTGAGCATCTTTTAGACCATGCGCTTGATCCTGCTTTGACTAGCCACATCGAGAAATTGAACTCCCTGGAAGATAGCAAGGCGGGTGAATTATTCTTTGATTTCAGAGTTGCAGATATTGCCATGGGATCAGGGCACTTCCTGGTAGCGGCAATCGATCGGATTGAGAAAAGACTATCAGACTTTCTTGCTGAGCGCCCTCTTCCCCAAGTTATTGATGAGTTAAGTCGACTCCGGGCTGTAGCATTGACTCAATTGAAAGAGCTTGGGGGTGAATACGAAATTGATGATAATCAGCTTCTCCGGAGGCAAATAGCACGGCACTGTATTTTTGGAGTTGATCTTAACCCGATGGCGGTTGATCTTGCAAAACTATCGATCTGGATTCACACCTTTGTGCCGGGGTTACCGCTTTCGTTGCTTGACTATAACCTTATTGTTGGAAACTCCCTCGTAGGTATTGCTACGCTCGGTGAAGCAACAGATGTGCTGAGCGGTGAAAAGTCACCATTATTTGCCTTCGAGGCGAAAAAGCTTTTAGGCGATGCGGAAAAAGCTATGCTTAAATTTGGACGAATAGCTGATGCTAATGCCGCAGAAATTGCTGCTGCTAAGAAAGCATACGGGGAAGCCATGGAGGAATTGAAAGCGCCAAGCGCTCTTTTTGATATTCTTACCGCTGCAAGAATTAATGAAGATCTCCACAAGGAAATTGAATCTGGGCAAGCCATTAGGTGGACAAATAACATGGAAAAATTGCCTAATTCCGATGATCATAATAAAGCAAAGGCAATACTCAAGGCAGTACCGCCTCTTCATTTTCCACTTGCTTTTCCGCAAGTATTTCTAAGAGAAAACCCAGGGTTTGATGTAATCCTAGGAAATCCCCCCTGGGAAGAAATAAAACCAGAAGAACATCGTTTCTGGTTCCGCTATGTTCCCGGTATACGTGGATTTTCGCAACAAAGACGCGAAGAAATCGTCCAAGAGATGCATAATAAACGCCCAGATCTTGTGTCCCGTTTTCACCAAGAAAGAGATCAAAAATTATTAGTGAAGAAAGCAGTTACATCCGGAGACTATCCCGGGATGGAAACCGGCGATCCGGATTTGTACAAGGGGTTTATTTGGCGTTTTTGGCATTTGATTCGATACCAATCTGGGACGCTGGGAGTTGTTCTTCCAAGGTCAGTTTTTAATGCAAAAGGAGGAGCGGATTTCAGAAAAGCTGTTTTTGAAACCGGCGTGATCAACAACCTAACATTCTTACTAAATAATAAACAATGGATATTTGATGATGTTCATCCGCAATATACTATTGCTTTATTCTCAATGCAAAAGGAAAAACCCGGCGATGACTCAACCATTCCTATAAATGGACCATTTAGTAATATTAAATCATTCATTAAGAATAAAGACATAGATCCAACACGTTTTCTTATTTCTGATGTTTTGGGATGGACCGATACAGCAGCATTGCCTCTCTTGCCAGACGAAAATTCACCTCCCGCCTTCGCCCAATTACGTAAAGCTCCAAGATTAGATCTGAATGATGGCGTTTCTTGGCGAGCAAGACCTTATCGTGAACTAGATGCGACCAAAGATAAAGTCATTGAATTAAATAGAAAAAAAATTCAACTAATGATCTTTACGGAAGATCAACCCGAGGGAACATGGCCAATATTCAAAGGGGAATCTTTTGATATCTGGAAGTCCGACACAGGCATTTATTATGCCTGGGCTGACCCTGACAAAGCAAAAGCGCGAATTCAAGCAAAACGTGAGTGGGGCAACAAATCCAAAAGGTCAGCATTTAATGAATTTTCAGATGGATATATTGAAGACCCGGATAATCTTTCTTGTAATAGGGTAAGAATAGCTTTTAGGAATGTAACGAACAGGACAAATACCAGAACAATAATAGTAAGCTCAGTTCCTTCGAAGATATTTATCACTAATGCAGCTCCTTACTTTTTATGGCCCAGAGGAGACGAAAAGGATCAAGCGTATCTTCTAGGAATAATGAGTTCATTATCTCTTGATTGGTATGCTCGAAGGTTTGTTGAAATTAATGTGAACTACCATATACTCAACCCTTTTCCTGTCCCAAGACCCCCTAGAGAAGATCCTTTGTGGCAGCGGGTAGTGCAGCTTTCAGGACGTTTAGGATCTCCCGATGAAAGATTCTCAGAGTGGGCGAAGGTTGTTGAAGTTGAATGTGGACCGGTTGATCCAGCTAAAAAGCAAGACATGATCCACGAGTTGGACGCGGTAGTAGCGCACTTATATGGACTCAGTGGAGACCAACTTGCGCATATTTTTGAGACTTTCCACGAAGGGTGGGATTTCACTGACAGATTGGAAAAAACATTGATCCATTTCAATGACTGGGGAAAACGAATATGACATCCAGGCCGGACTTCATAGACAATAGGGGAGACAACACGCTTGCTAAGGCACTTCGAGAGCATTTAGACTGGGTAAAAGTGAAATATGCTGACCCGCTATCGTTATCAATCGCTACGGGATATTTCAAACCCGAAGGTTTCTGTATGCTTTCCGATCAGCTTGAACACGTGAAGCATGTACGATTGCTGCTTGGGGCAGAGCCGAATGCAAATTACTTAATTTCAATCAGAAAACCAGGTGACCCCAAGGGAAATGCCTATGAAAAACGACTGATCGATAATGCTTTAGAGTCGCTGGAAAGCAGCCTGGCACGCGACCGAAATATGCTTGGATTCTCTCCCGAGATTAGTGATGACCTGTTATACCTGATCAACTTCCTGAAATCCGAAAAAATAGAAGTAAAGAGATATGAAGAGCGCTTTCTTCATGGGAAGGCTTATATATTTGGAGATGAAGAAGGTGTAATTGTTGGATCATCGAACCTAACACAGGCAGGGTTTGTAACCAATCTTGAACTCAACCTCGGCAGATATGATCCTGCCCCGGTTAAAAAAGTCGGCAATTGGTTTGATGACTTATGGCTTGAAGCCGTGGATTTCGATTTGGCCAGTGTCTACGAAGCTAGATTTCAACCTTATGAGCCATTCCAAATATACATTCGTGTTTTGTGGGAGCTGTATGGGGAAGAAATGTCTAAACTTCACGAAGAGGATTCGGGTCTCCCCCTGACCACCTTCCAAAATGACGGAATAAAGCGAGCGAAATTTATCCTTGAGAAATACAACGGCGCCTTTATTGCTGATGCTGTTGGTCTGGGGAAGAGCTTCATTGCCGGGGAGATTATGAGAGAGACAGTGCAAGATCACAGGCAGAGAGTTCTGTTAATCTCACCGGCAGCCCTCCGCGACGGCACCTGGGACCGATTTCAAAGTCGCTATAATTTCTACTTTGAAAATATCTCATTCCAGGAATTGACAAACGATCGTCAAGTAGGCGGAGAAAGCCAAATCCTCAAAGCAGACATTAGAGATTATTCCTTGGTTGTCATTGATGAAGCTCAGGCGTTTCGAAATCCCAGCACGAACAGGGCGCAAGCCCTTCGAAAACTTCTTGGTGGAACGCCACCCAAGCATTTATTAATGCTTTCGGCGACTCCGGTCAACAACTCATTATGGGATCTATATTATTTGATTTCTTTCTTTATTAACCATGATGCAGTATTTGCCGACAAAGGGATTCCATCGTTGAGAGAGCGTTTCAAGGCCGCGGTGTCCGAGGATCCCTATGATCTTGAACCTGATTTATTATTTGATGTTTTAGACGGTGTTGCTGTACGGAGAACTCGCCGATTTGTTCAAAACTGGTATCCGCACGAGAGGATTAGTTTACCTGATGGGACCTCAATAGCAGTTGCATTTCCTGATCCCAAAGTAATCCGAGTAAACTATGAGCTGGATGCAGTATTACCAACCTTTTTTGATGAGTTTCAGGAAGCGCTGGTACCAGAGGAAGGAGATCCGAAGCTTACAATGGCAAGATATATTCCCTCGGATCCTAAGTATAGCAATAGAGCTAGAGCAGAGCAGCACGAGATGGCATTAATTGGTCTCTTGAGATCTGGTTTACTGAAGAGGTTTGAATCCTCTGGATTTGCCTTCGCAAACACTGCAGAAAAAATGGCAAAATCTCATGATTACTTTCTTGACGTACTTGCTAATGGGTATATAGCTACCTCAGAAGTCCTCCAGCTTTGGGGAGATCTAGAAGATGGGGAAACGATTGAATGGAGCGAAACTGATAATGACGAAACTCTTGATGAACTCCTGATGGACGCCGGTGCAGAACCAGCAGAAGGATACGACCTGGAAGCCCTGGAGGCTGATGTAAAGAAAGATAGAGACTTGCTCAGATATTTAGCATCAGAAGCGAGGATGATAACTCAGAAAAATGATCCCAAGCTGATTGCATTATTGCAAGAACTTGTTGAGATTGCCCAGGAAGCAGAAAATCAAGGAGTTACAAAAGAAGACATTAGGAATAAGAGGAAGGTACTGATATTTTCGTATTTTGCCGATACGGTAGATTGGATAGAAGAATTCCTACTTAACCAAATAGAAAAAGACCCCAAACTTTCCTGTTATAAAGGACGCATTGCTTCAATTACATCAGCTGA
>Ga0307421_1000574_pt1 | contig 23536 bp, 14 predicted proteins | sample SalMarWE160270MG_FD_202163 | JGI IMG/M metagenome (GOLD analysis project Ga0307421, IMG submission 202163) | Salt marsh sediment microbial communities from the Plum Island Ecosystem LTER, Massachusetts, United States - WE1602-70 | ecosystem: Environmental > Aquatic > Marine > Intertidal zone >...
TTAAATACCAATCACCAACATCATTATTTTGCTGATTGAAAATTGCCACGCTCACTTTCTGATTGGGTGAATTGATTGTCGTTTTTTGTGAAAATAAAATTAAAGAGTTTAATACAAAAAGTACTATAATTAATATACTGCCTTTCATATTTCAATTTTTATTAGTAGTAAAGAGATCCTGGAATTTAATTCTCAGGGGTCTCTTTAGTTTTATACTTATTCTACCTTTATACGGTAATTTAAGCTGTCTTCATATCTCCTGTTGAAAAACTTCACAAAACTTGGCGATCCTTTAAAAAAACTTTGGTTAATAGGTTATTTTTAAAGAATGTCAATTGTTTTATCAATTAAAAATTAACAAATCTATTCTAATTCTCTTTAGAATCAAAAAAATAGTTTCCCTATATGCCCTCCATTTGCCGACAGCATAAAAAATGACATAAATTTCTGTAAATCCACCTTCAACTTCTATAATTTAATATCTTTCTTCTATACTTTCAACCAACTTAGCCTGAATAATTCATAAAAAAGGGATTTTGACCTAAAAATAACTGAAACATCAGTATTTTTAGGGTGTTGAGAACAAAAACCCTTTTGAACAATGATAAATAAATTTTCAATCTAAAATTAATATATTAGTTTCCAACCTGCATGAATAATACAGACTAAAATAGTTGCCACAAAAAATATCTGAAGGGCAGATAAAATAATTTTTATTAATTTAATTATTCCCGAAGTATTTCTATTAAATTTAAAATTAAAATGCCCATAAAAATTGCCTTAATATTATCAGTTGTTTTGCAGTTTATTACAGCCGTTATTGCATTATCACTTATTAAGAGAACAAGAAATAATATCGCGTGGTGGCTCATTTCCGGAGGTTTTCTCTTAATGGCAATCAGAAGAGTATTTGAAATACTTCAGGTTTATGATTCTGACAGTAAAATTGTTAGCGGATTATTAAGCAGCTGGACCGGGGTATTGATATCTGTTATAATGCTGATCAGTTTGATTTTTATCAAGCGGATTTTTGATATACAAAAACAGATAGATCATTTGAGGAAGCAAAATGAAAGCAGGGTTTTATTAGCTATTTTAAAAACAGAAGAAAAGGAACGGCAACATTTCTCCAAGGAGCTGCACGATGGACTTGGCCCGCTCTTATCTGCTGTAAAAATGGCAATATCCACAGTAGTTGGTACTGATAAATCATATAACAGTAAAATAATTTCTAATGCCGATAAATTGATTGATGAGTCCATAGCTACCTTAAAAGAAATATCGAATAAATTAAGCCCGCATGTACTGAAAAACTTCGGGCTTTACAGAGCTGTAAAATCATTTGTCAATAAGTTAAATATTGCCGAAAGCCCATCCATTCATTTTAACTCAAATATTAAGAACACCAGGTTCTCGTTCAACGTTGAACTGGTATTGTATAGAGTTATTTGTGAGCTGATTTCAAATACTTTGTCGCATGCAAACGCCAATAACATTTACATTGATTTAATAAAAGATAACCATTACCTGTCATTAAAATATATAGATGATGGTATTGGTTTTAAGGAAGAGCAGGTAAAAGAAGAATTTACAGGATTAGGATATTGGAATATCCGCTCAAGAATAAAATCATTGAATGGCACTTTTGATTTTTTTACAAAACCGGGTGAAGGTTTAATGGTAGTATCTCATATCAAAATAAACTAAATTGGAAAAACTATCGATACTTTTGGCAGACGACCATAGATTATTCAGGGAAGGGATGAAGCTAATTCTCATTAACCTACCTTACATAAATGAGATTCATGAAGCTGAAAACGGAAGTGATTGTGTTGCCTTTTTTGATAATGGAAATAAAGCCGACATAGTTTTTATGGATATTGAAATGCCCCGGATGAATGGCATTGAGGCCACTGTTAAAATACTGGATAACTCTCCTGATACCAATATTGTAGCCCTGTCAATGTATGCCGACGAAGATTATTACACAAAAATGATTGAAGCCGGCGCTAAAGGATTTATACTAAAAAATTCCGGCATTAAAGAAGTTGAAGAGGCCATTCAGCATGTCATATCCGGGAATAATTACTTTTCGCAGGAAATCCTTACAGGATTTATAAAAAGCATGAGCCGGAAAAATCAAAGCCAAACATCAGGCAATCTTTCGGAAAGAGAGAAGGAAGTATTGTATTTGATATGTAAAGGATACTCAAATAACGAAATAGCGGAAGCTTTGCATATTAGTAAACGTACAGTAGATAAACACCGTGAAAATATACTCTTCAAAACCGATTCAAAGAATACACCAGGCCTGGTAATTTATGCTGTTAAAAATGGCATTATTGAAATCTGACTTACGTCTAAAAGCGTATTAATACGAACAAACACGTAAATTAAATATACGTTTTTAAGCTGTTTTACACCACATTAAACACACTTAATTTTGTTTCATATTTAAATTTAATAAATATGAAGCAACTATTAGTGATTACATCTCTTTTTACAAGCATTTGCATAAATGTACATGCCCAGCTTACAGTAAATTCGGAATTACGCGATCGCTTCGAACTGCGCGATGGATATCGTTCACTTGTCACTGAAGGCTCAACTCCGGCCGGATTGATCTGGCAGCGTACCCGCATATCCTTTATTTACGAAACCGAAAACCTTAAACTAAAACTCACCCCGCAGGATGTAAGACTTTGGGGCAATGAATCTATCAGGAGTTCAACCGGTGTTTTTGGCGATGATGCCTCACTAGAACTTTTTGAAGGATATGCAGAGCTAAAACTTGGAAGCCTGGGATGGGTATCGGTAGGCCGCCAGGTTCTTAAATACGATAACCAGCGCCTCTTAGCTGCACGTAACTGGAATAACAACGGGCTAACATATGATGCTGTTCTTTTCAAAATGCAGGCAGCTAATTGGAATATTCACATGGGAAGCACCTGGAACAATTTGGCTGAAGCATCATCGGACAACCTTTACCCTTCAAACCGTATTAAAAACCTTAATTTTTTATGGATAAACCTTAATTTTAACCATAATCTCTCCTTTTCATTATTACACCTGGCTTCGGGAATAACCGAAACCGATAGTACGAATACCCTCCGCTTCAAACACACTACAGGGTTTTATTCCATCTATAATAACGAAAAAATAAACATTTGGGGAGAAGCCTATTACCAGTATGGAAAAACGAATGCAGATAAGGATGTAAGTGCCTTCTTATTTGCCATGGATGCCGGGTATAAAACCGGGAGTTTTATACCGGGTATCGGTGTCACATATCTTTCAGGCAACAACAAAACCGGCACGGAACAAAGTAAAGAAAAGCTGTTTGACATACTTTATGGTGCCAGGCACAGGTTCTATGGTTACATGGACTATTTCAGGAATTTTTCATCTCACACAAACCAGGGCGGATTAGCAGATATTTACTTCTATCTTGATTACAAATTATCACATTCCATTCGTATCCGCAATACCAGCCACTATTTTCTGCTGGCACAAACCAATCCCTCAACACCCGAAGAAAAAAACCTGGGCTATGAAAACAGCCTTGTGCTTAAATATAAGTTTAACGATTGGGGTACACTGGAACCGGGATACATCTTTTGTTTGCCGGCCGAATCGCTTGAAACTATCCAGGGATCAACCAATGCCGGTTACCAGCAGTTTATATATGTTCAGCTTACCCTTACCCCAACATTGTTTAAACACTAAACCAATAGAGTAATAAAAACTTATAAATAAAAACTATGAAAACTTTAATCAGTTACAGTCTAATCACGATCCTTTTTCTATCAGGATGTGCATCCAACAAAAAGAAAGAGAATACCATCAGTTTATCCGGGGCTTTCGCATTATACCCGCTTGTAGTGAAATGGAGTGAAGAATATAAAAAAGAAAATCCTGAAGTACGTTTTAACATTTCTGGTGGTGGTGCAGGTAAAGGAATGGCCGATGCACTTGCAGGTGCCGTTGATCTGGGCATGTTCTCGAGAGAAATTGCACAGGAAGAAAAAGACAAAGGTGTTTGGTGGGTCGGTTTGACCATAGATGCTGTTGTTCCAACTATCAGTGAAAAAAACCTTTATTTATCCCAATTGAAAAAAAGAGGCCTTACCCGTGATGAATTCGCGACTATTTTTATTGAGCGTAGCATTACTCACTGGGATGAACTTTTCAATACTGATAACAAAAAAGAAATTGTGGTTTATACCCGCTCGGATGCTTGTGGTGCTGCCGGAACCTGGGCAAAATACCTGGGAGGTAAGCAGGAAGATCTGAAAGGTATAGGTATTTACGGCGACCCTGGACTGGCCGAAGCAATGGCTAAAGATCCTGCCGGAATTGCCTTTAATAACACCATTTTTGCTTACGACATAAAAACAGGTAAAAAGCGGCCCGGTGTGGAAGTTATTCCAATAGATATAAACGGTAACGGAATAATTGACCCGGAAGAGGATTTTTATGAATCATTTGATGCAATTCTTGAAGCCATTGCAAATGGAATATATCCATCTCCACCCGCCAGAGAACTCTATTTCGTTTCGAAAGGCAAACCAGAAAAACAGGCAACACTTGATTTTATTAGGTGGACACTTACCACTGGACAAAAATATGTAACGGAGGCGGGTTATGTCCCTATCGGTCAGAATAAGATTGAAGAATATCTGGAAATACTTAAATAGTATATGTCCATAATGTCCGATATCCGCGTTGCTGCTTAACCGAACGAAGTGTATGTTACTAAAAAGAATATTGTTTGATAGAATTACAGGCACATGGATGGTTACCGCATTGGTAATTATCCTTCTGTTGCCTTTATTTATCGGGGTTGGACTGTACCTGAAGGCATCCCCTTTGTTTGAACACCAATCTTTGTTAAATCTCATTACAACAACCGAATGGTTACCCCATGAAGGCAAGTTCGGTTTTTGGCCATTTATTGCCAGTTCCCTGTATGTTACATTGCTGGCTTTTCTTTTTTCTGCCCCGGTATGTTTGTTGGCTGCAATATATCTCACTGAATTTTCATCCAACAGGTTAATAAGAATTATGCACCCGGTAATTGATATACTTGCCGGTTTACCCTCGGTAATATACGGTGTATGGGGAATACTGGTCATAGTTCCTTTTGTTTCAGATTTACTGGTACCGGCAGTAAATACTAAATCATCAGGTTATACAATTATGGCAGGAGGAATTGTTCTGGCCGTGATGTGTATTCCCTATATCCTGAACATGATTATTGAAGTATTCAGAACCGTGCCCGTTGGTTTAAAAGAAGCATCCCTTTCACTTGGGGCTACTTCCTGGGAATCGGTTAAACATGTTGTGGTCAGGAAAAGTTATCCGGGAATAATCTCTGCTTTTGGTTTGGGAATTGCCAAGGCATTTGGAGAAACTATAGCCGTAATGATGGTGGTGGGAAATATGGTGCAGGCTAAATTCAACCCGTTTGAAGCAGGATACCCGCTGCCTGCATTAATCGCAAACAACTATGGCGAAATGCTCTCAATCCCCATGTACGATTCTGCCCTGATGTTTGCAGCGTTGCTATTGCTTGTAATAATCCTGATTATCAACTTGATATTCAGATATTTTATTTATAAAACAAGAGCACGATGAACCAACGAAAAATATTAGAGGAAAAACTGTTTAAGTTTTTATCAGGCTTTGCAGCTTACTCACTAATTGCCATACTGGCTTTTATTATTGTTATTATTTTCCTTAAAGGCTTCAATTCGCTTTCATGGGAAATGATTTTCAAAACCCCAAAAGGCGGATATTATTACGGGGGAGAAGGCGGTGTACTAAATGCTATAATCGGTTCATTGTATATTGCCCTGGGAGCTACTTTCATTGCTATTCTGATAGGGATGCCGGCTGCTTTATATATCAATGTTCACCTGATAAGACAAAAACGCACCCAAAATACTATACGCTATTTTCTGGATGCACTCTGGGGAATACCATCCATTGTCTATGGAGCATTTGGATTTACTCTTATGTTATATCTCGGCATGAATGCTTCACTTTTGGCCGGGATCATTACAGTTGCTTTGCTCATAACCCCAATTGTTGTGCGTACATTCGATGAAGTGCTGAATACCATCCCAATAGGGCTGCATGAAGCAGGCCTGGCTCTTGGGTCGACAAAAGCGGAAACGGGTTTTAAAATATTGTTTAAACAGGGCTTCCCGGGTTTTATTACTTCTGTTCTTCTGGCATTTGGCCGTGGAATTGGCGATGCTGCCTCAGTGCTTTTTACGGCAGGTTATACCGATTTGATCCCTGTAAACCTTGATGAACCTGCTGCCACGCTGCCACTGGCCATTTTCTTCCAACTTGGTTCACCCATCCCTGAAGTCAGGGAAAGAGCTTTTGCCGCGGCTGCCATATTAACAATTATTATTTTAATAATCAGTCTGGGAGCCCGTATAATTTCTAAAAGATATTCCAAATCTAATATTAAATAACTGACAATTATGTATATGCAAAAGAGTGATACAATGATAGAAACAATGGAACAAGCAAACACTGAGGTTAATTCAGATACAAGTATCCTTAAGGTTCATAATCTGAACGTTCATGCAGGTGAACATCATATTATAAAAAATATTAACCTTGAAATTCCCAAAAACAAAATAACTGTTCTTTTGGGGCCTTCCGGTTGTGGAAAAACCACCCTGCTAAAATGCATGAACAAGCTTACTGATTTGTATAAAGAATTAAAAGTGAGCGGTAATATTTATATAGAAGATGATGATATATTAAACACATCAACAAATTTACCTGTCTTGCGACAAAAAATGGGATTGCTTTCACAACGGCCTTTTCCCTTACCGGTATCAATATTTAAAAATGTGGCCTATGGGCTTAAGTTAAAAGGAATACGGGACAAAAAGCTGATTAATTATAGTGTGGAGAAACATCTCCGCGAAACAGGGTTGTGGAATGAAGTAAAAGACCGCCTTCACGACCCTGCAACCAGTCTTTCAATAGGACAGCAACAAAGGCTCTGCCTGGCAAGGGGGCTGGCTGTTAAACCCAGAATTATTCTGGCCGATGAACCCACATCATCCTTAGACCCTACATCAAGCAAAATCATTGAAAATCGGTTCCGCGATTTAAAGAAGCAGTATACCATTATTTTAGTTACACATGTACTCAGACAGGCGGTAAGGCTAGCGGATAACGTTGTGTTTATGTATTACGGCGAAATCATTGAACAGGGCAAACCTGAAGATCTTTTTAATAATCCGGAAACCGAAAAATTAAGAAAATATATGCTGGATGGTAATTAATACACCAAAACCCTGTCCTTTCCTGTACCGGGATTATGAAAAGATCCTCTGCGCCTGTAGAACAACCCTAAATAGTGTTTGTCAATAAAGTTGGCAAAATGTTTAACTGGTCATGTGTCTGTTCAGAATGTTCGAGATCAAGGCGCGTGAACCGAACGAAGTGAGCTCTTGAACTCATTTTAAAAGTGAGCTCTTGAACACCTTTAAAAATTATTAACGTTGTGAAAAACATTTTAAACCGCAGAATACTAAAGTATTTGAGGATTTAAAATGTGAGCAGCAACGCAGATATCGGACATTATGGACAGACACTAAATATTATACAATAATGAAGCCCACCCCTGGTGATATTATATAATGACAGAGATAACACGTTAATTTATATCTTTCAATGCTTTGTTGCTATTTCTGCCCCGTGTATTTATCAATGATCCTTATAAGCTCGTCTTTATTAACCGGTTTGGATAATTAATCGTTGCATGATGTTGATATAATTATTTGCATACCAGGAAAATTTGTTATATCTTAAAAACAAAAAAATGCGGATATTCCTTATCATATTTTTTTTGGCAGCATTATTCCATGAAAAAGCTGTAGATGGCAGAGATATAATCCTGCATGATGATTATGAAAAAATTATGTTTGCTCAAAACGGGAAACTAATAAAGCAGGATCCAGATTCAGCCCAATTATTAAACGACCTGCACAATGAAGTTTTAGAACTTAAAAAGCAGTTGGAAAAGCTAAATGAAAAAAATCAGAGCTTACAGAAAGAAATCGGGCATCTTCAAGCTATGGAATTGCAGTATGAGACGGAACTCGAAAATACCAAAACAGAAATGCAGTCAGCCAATATGAATATTCAAAACCTTAAAAGCAGAATTGAAGAATTGCTGGCCGAAAAAGACATCCTGGAAGATCATATTGTACAATTAAATGGCCATATCCAAAAAAAATCGAATGAGGAGAAGGAGAGAATAATCGAGCTGCAAATCGAAAATGAACGTTGCAAACAAGAAATTCAAGAATTGAGACAAATAATAGCTGAACTGCAACAGGAATTGCAATTGATCAGGGAAGAATAACTAAACCCGGTACATAAAGATGAGCCACATGACAAAGAATTATACGGAAATAACTAATCGAACCTGCCTTATTTGCTTCGCCGGGCTAATACTTCGTAAAAATGAATGAGAATATGTTGAAATATATTTTCAGCTTTTGATGCATTGCTTCTTAACCAAAGCTGCCGCATAAATAATACGTGCTAATCAGATTAGAAATGATATGCCGGAGAAATCACAACAAAGTTTCAACGATCATTCAATCCTGCAGTTTCATTATTAATCAAAAAGCAACAACCTAAATAAAAAATCGACGTAAGAAATCAATAGTCGTTCATTATTCAGTATAATATTTTAAAAAAACAAACTAAATAGTGTCTGTCAATAAAGTTAGCAAAATGTCTAACCGGACATGTGTCTGTTCAGAAAGATCAAGATCCGGGGATAAGCCTGCACATAAATACATTTATCACCAATTATGGAAATACTAAAACCTGTTTACTATGACAGCATTTAGATATATTGTATGCTTTTTCATTTCACTGGCATTTTATAATATAAAAGCCAATAATCTTTCCCTTACTAATGTTGTTTACGATGATGCTACCAATCAGATCACATTTGACTTGTCGTGGGAAAATTCATGGAGACGAACCTCAGATATTCCATTTAATTATGATGGCATATGGGTATTTGTTAAAGTACGTGAATGTACTCAAAAGGTATTGGGAAATCCCTCGGGATATACACATGCCTGGATAAGCACCGGCACAGGTGATCATTCGGCAACTAACTCAGTTCCCAATGGCGAGGCACTTAGCATAGAAGTAGGCACAACCGATATTGCAGCCACACCGCGTGGAATGGGCGTATTTATTTTCCAGACTGCCGACGGAGGCACCGGAAACATTACAACCTCAATAAGCCTGCTTTGGGATAAGGTTGCCCAGGCAGGACAGATGGCAGAAATTGATCTGGCAAAAAATTATGATGTTAATGTGTTTGGTATTGAAATGGTAAATATTCCGCAGGCACCATATTATCTCGGAGACGGTGGAAGTGCGAACTGCTTTTACGATTTCACCGGAGGAACAGGTACACCTTACCAGGTTACATCGGAAAATTCATTCACTGTATCTGATACCTATAACCGCAGTATCGGAGATCCTGCAGGATCCTCCGTCAATGCGAACTTCCCCAAAGGGTATGACGAATTCTGGATTATGAAATACGAGATCTCTCAGTCACAATATGCTGAATTTCTTAATACATTAACCTACCAACAGGTTGAAAACAGGACCCAGGATGAGATATTTACGATAAGTGGAAAAAGGTATGTAATGTCAAATCGTAATGATGTTTACTACCGGCAGTCAATATGCTTTATCCCTACGGGAGACCGCAGAACTGATAAATTTGGTGTTAACTTTAACGATAATGATATCATTGATGAAATTAATGACGGCAGAGGTATAGCCTGCAATTTTATTTCGCTCCGTGATGTTTTGGCCTACCTGGACTGGGCTGCTTTAAGGCCCCTTAGCGAACTTGAGTATGAAAAAACATGCAGGGGAACAATATCTCCAATTCTTAATGAGAATGCCTGGGGCAATGGATCCGAACTACAGGTTTCAGCTATTATTAATTCAGGGCGTCCAAATGAGATGGCTTCCAACTCAGGCATTGGCCTGTGCAATTATGGAGGTGCTGTTGGAAATGTCCCTATGCGATGCGGTTACGCTGCCACCAACAGTACAAACAGATACAGGGCAGGAGCAGCCTATTATGGTGTAATGGATCTGTCGGGCAATATGCACGAGCCATACATAAGCTTTTATGCTGATCCTTCATACAGCAATAATTTCGACGGCTCAAGCGGTGATGGCGAACTGGATTCAGATGGTTTTCATAATGTATCCGGATGGCCTTCCCACACGGGAGATGCTGATGTCAGCCATTTTATTGCAAAAGGAGGTAATTCCAACCGTGGAGAGGTACATTTGAGAGTATCCGACCGCCGGCTCGATGGAGGATCGAATTACCGGTACGATTCTCAGGGATACGTAACCAGCAGAAATATTTACGGCGGAGGAAGAGGAGGAAGATAAACCCGTTTAATACAAATTAATTACAATCATATTATGAAGCGATTGAAAACAATAACATTTATTTGTACCATTACTTTTCTGTCCGTATTCAGGGTAAACGCCACAAATGTTCAGTTAAGCAATGTTAACCAGGTCAATGTAGACGCTGATAATCACCGGATTGAATTTGATCTTAGCTGGGAGGACAGTTGGCGACAGGACAATAATGAGCCTTACAATTACGACGGGGTCTGGATATTTGTTAAATATCGCGACTGCCTGGAAAAAGCAACAGGCAATCCTGGTAATTATAAACATGCCTGGCTTAGCACAACATCAACAGATCATACAATTACTTCCGCTACTGTAGGCGGATCACCTGCAGTTCTTCAGGTGGATGTAGGACTTACCAATATAAGCGGAACCGACCGTGGCATGGGTATCTTTATTTATCAGCCCCCGGGAGATCTTATCGGTGATGTCAATGCCACAACAATCTCACTTTTATGGAAAACTTCAGAACACAGTCCGGCCGAAAATTGCCTGACTAATAACTACGATATTCAGGTAAATGCAATTGAAATGGTTTATGTACCTGACGGCAGTTTTTATCTTGGGGACGGCATAAGCCGGTACCGCTTTTACGATGCTGCCATCGGCACAGACCCTGTACAAATAACCTCCGGGGCGATGAACATCAGGGCAGAGAGTAATGGATATTATTCAAGGCTTAACCCGTCAGATGCCAGCCCGAATATTTCCAACAATTTTCCCAACGGTTATGATGCCTTCTGGGTAATGAAATATGAAATATCACAGGAACAATATCTTCAGTTCTTAAATACTCTTAACAGGTCAGTACAAAATACCCGCATAGCGACAAATATTACCAGTGCTACATCAAGCGTAACAAACACCTTTGTCATGTCAAATTCTTCATCTATCGACTCGCGAAACGGTATTGTGGTGGAACCGACTGTTCCTGTCGGAGGCGAACCACTGCGCTTCAAAATGGATTATAATGGTAACAGGACCTACAATGAAACTGATGACGGAGCAAACATTGCCTGTAACTATATCAGCGGATATGACCTGCTTGCCTATCTCGATTGGGCAGCATTACGTCCTCTTACTGAATTTGAATATGAAAAAATGTCCCGCGGACCGCATTCACGATCCTATGGCTACACCGAACAAAAGGCCTGGGGAAATGCATCAATAACCGAGGTTACAGGAATATCCAATCCCGGCGAACCTGACGAGACATCCAGCAACACGGGAGAAGGAATATGTGTATATAATAATAACGGTTCGGTTACCGGCCCCCTTCGTTGTGGTTTTGCAGCTAAACCCACAACCCAGGACAGATACCAGTGTGGTGCTTCCTATTATGGCGTTTATGAACTTTCAGGTAATGTTTCCGAACCATATATGAGTATCGCGCGTGGTGCAACTTACGCGGATGATTTTCAGGGTGAATCGGGTGATGGTCTGATTGACGTGGTTTCCGGTTATGCCACTCAGACAACCTGGCCTCAGGGGATTGACGGCACAGCAGACGGAAACGGTTATTTGCTTTACAGGGGCGGAAGCTTTCAGTCCACTAATGTGAATTATTATATTAATATTTCAAGCAGACAACCCTATAATGCAAATGACAACAGACATAATTACTCGGGCGGCCGCGGAGGAAGATACGTCAGTAAATAAATAACCAAGATAATTATTAAAATTATACTATTATGAATAAACTGCTTTTCCTGCAAATGATATGCATCTTTAGCATTTCACTGCATGCAAATGATTTAACAATTACCAATGCCAATTATGACGACGGGATCCAAACTATTTATTTTGATCTGTCATGGAAGAATAGTTGGAGAACTTCTATATCTCAGCCACACAATTATGATGGGATATGGATATTTGTCAAAGTAAGAGAATGTACGCAAAAGAACCTTGGATCACCATCAGGATTCTCCCATGCATGGCTAAGTACGAATTCAGGCGATCATACAGTATCCAACTCAACCCCGGGGGGAGAAGCATTAACAATTGAGGTGGGTACATCCCTTGTTGGAGGTACACCCAGGGGAATGGGTATTTTTATCTATCAGACCAATGATGTGACGGAAGCAGCAAATATCTCAACGTCTGTTACTCTCCTTTGGGATAAAACATCCCAGGCAGGTGAAATGTCTGAGATCGATATGGCTGATAACTATGATGTGCAGGTATTTGGAATTGAAATGGTAAATATTCCCCAGGGGGATTTCTATTTAGGTGATGCGGCCAGCAATAATTGCTTTCAGAATAGTGGTAATAGCCCCTACCTGGTAACCAGTGAGGCTTCCTTCAGTGTTTCAGGTATCAATAACAGAGATATCGACCCTGCCGCAGGCAATGTAAATGTCAACTTTCCAAAAGGCTGGGACACTTTTTGGATCATGAAATACGAGATCACCCAGCAACAATATGCCGAATTTCTGAATACCCTCACACCTTCACAAGCCCAGGAACGAACTACTGATGACCTGTTTACAATGACAGCAAGGAATTACGTGATGAGTAATAATGGAGGTATTCAATATCGTCAGGCCATTCTCCTTGATCCTCAGGGTGACAAGCGAACCGACAGGTTTTACGTGAACCTTGACAATGACAATACCTATAATGAATCTGAAGATGGACTTGGTATAGCATGCAATTATCTCTCGCTCAGGGATGTTTTTGCTTATCTCGACTGGGCTGCACTTCGGCCCCTAACAGAAATGGAATATGAAAAGGCCTGCCGTGGCCCAATATATCCACAATTGAATGAATATGCCTGGGGAAGTGTAGGAATAACGGAGATACAGGGCATTGTAAATTCAGGCATGGCTAATGAAAGGGCTATAGCTTCCGGGGTCGGGCTATGTAATCACGGTGGTGGGGGAGCAGGAGCATCGGGCCCCATGAGGGTAGGATTTGCAGCTACCTCCAACACGAACCGGGCGGAGGCAGGATGCTCTTATTACGGTGTGATGGATTTAACCGGTAATGTTGTTGAACCATACATCAGTATATATAACGATCCTGCTATAACCGATTTGTTTGACGGTGCTACCGGAAATGGTGATTTATCTGCTGACGGATATCATAACATACCAGGCTGGCCCCCTAACACCGCAGATGCCGATTTTGCCATTTCACTTCCCAAAGGGGGAAGCTGGGCACATGGCAGCGGATATAATCATGTTTCAAGAAGAGATGAAGAGCAATATTACGATAATGATACCTATGTATCGGATAGACAACAATATTTTGGAGGTCGCGGCGGCAGATAAATAATAGTTAAAAATGACCATTATGAAAAGAATAATTCATTCACTCAGCATGCTAATAATTATTGGAATAAGTATTCCCTCTTATTCATCCAATGTGCAGGTAACAAATGTAAACCAGTATAATATAGATGCAAATAACCACCGTATCACCTTTGACCTCAGGTGGGACGATAGCTGGCGTATTGATAATCAGGAACCTGAAAATTACGACGGTGTATGGGTATTTATCAAATACCGGGATTGCCTGGAAAAAGCCAGTGGCAATCCCGGCGATTACAGGCACTGCTGGATCAGTACAACCACCGCCGATCACACCATTTATACATCAAGTGTCGATGGCTCCTCAATGCCACTTGAAAAAGAGGTTGGACTGACAAATATCTCCGGTACAGACAGGGGTATGGGGATATTTATCTTTCAGCCCGCGGGGGACAGGATTGGAACCGTTATTGCCGATTCAGTATCCATATTATGGAAATCAGGAGACCACTCCCCCGCTGAGGATGCTTTAACTAATAGTTATGATATACAGGTTGTTGCTATTGAAATGGTAAAAATCCCTGAAGGGCCATTTTACCTGGGAGATGGGATTAGCAATTATTATTTCAGGAATCCGGCTGATAATAATAAGCCGGTTTATATCGACAATAGTGCAATGGACATTTTAGCCGGGGGCGGAGGGCGATACCAGCTTACCCCATATTCAGGCGGCTCTGCAAATATCAATAATAATTTTCCCATAGGATTCGATTCCTTCTGGGCCATGAAATATGAAATCTCACAGGAACAATATATGCAGTTTATCAATACATTAAGCCGTTCCTCTCAAAACTACAGGATCGCAACCGCAATTACACCCGCTACTTCAAATGTTTCCAATGTGTATGTAATGTCGGATAATGCTTCACGGCAGTACCGTAATGCAATTGTTTGCGAGCCGATTATCCCGGTTGGAGGAGAACCGGTAGAGTTCAAAATGGACTATAACGGAAACAGGGTATATAACGAAAATGATGATGGTGCAAATATAGCATGTAACTATTTAAGCGCACATGATGTGACTGCATATCTTGACTGGGCAGCTCTGCGCCCCTTAACGGAATTTGAATATGAAAAAATAGCAAGAGGACCCTTCATGGGATCTTACGGTTATACATATCAGAAAGCATGGGGTACGGCAACAATCACCGAAGTCACAGGAATGACAGATCCCGGAACACCAATGGAAGCCCCCTCCAATTCCGGGGATGGTATTTGTGTATACAATGAAAATGCATCTGTCGGGGGACCCATGAGATGTGGGTTTGCTGCCAATACAACTACACCTGACAGATATTCGTGCGGAGCATCATTTTATGGGATCTACGAATTATCGGGAAATATCAGGGAACCATATATGGGAATATGGAATAACGTTACCAGCGATGATAATTTTGGAGGTGAAGCAGGTGACGGACTATTAAACGAAACGGGCGATGCCAACCAGTCAAGCTGGCCACAAGGTGAAGATGGAACAGGTACTACACAAACATATATGTATTACAGGGGAGGCGACTGGAGAGAGGCTAATGAAGTTGCAGTAACCATCTCTTACAGAAACGGCTGGGATCCTACCACGCAACGATATGATTTTACAGGTGGCCGTGGAGGCAGGTTTGTTTCCAAATAATCATTGAAGATTTGCAAATTGTGCATAAAGATTATTGTATGCCACAGTATAAAAAATGATCATCAAATGAATACCATTTGGTCTGATATAGCTTTTAATGCATAGATATCCAAAATATCACTTTCTACTGCTTACGGTAATATTTCTCTCATTTTATTTCCAGGGTAAATTATTCGGGCAATATTCAGGTGGTAACGGATCAGGTTATTCCAACTTTGAGCAAACAATAATATGTAACTTAACAAGCATTTATACAAATAGCGGAGATGACGGATTTGGATATCAATATACCTTTCAGAATTGTCAATCCCGTTTATTTTCAGTTGGAGGAAATGGCAATGGATATTCTGCTCATTCTTTTTTACAAATATGCCCTGTCTCCAATGTCTTCCAGGGTAATCAGCAGGATGGTTTCTCCCCGGTTTTTCACAGCCTTTGTCCCAAAGATTCCATGGTCATTACAGTGTTTGTTATTTCTCACCCATCCTGCACATCTCCTTCTCAGGGTACTGCTACAGTCAGCATACCTGATGAATATCCTTACTGGCATTCAACCCCGGATTATACATATATATGGAAAAATGAAGCAGGTGATACACTTACAGGCTATCCGGCAGTAAAATCATCCGCAAATGATACTGTAACAGATCTGTCACCGGGCCTTTATACAATCATTGTTTCTGATGCAAATCTTAATGTCGATTCTGCTCATCTTTATATAAATGATTGCCTGTACAGAGGCGGTGAAGGTCCGGGTTTTGCATTTGACGAGACAAAGAAGGATTGTCAAATATCTTCAGTTTACAAAGGAACTGAACAGGACGGATTCGATGACGGTACAAATATTGAAACATGTAATAATTTCATGTCCTCGACAGGAGGCAACGGAAATGGTTTCTCTGTTGATACATTTACTAATAGTTGTCTGTCTCCACCTCTTTATACAGGAGGAACAGCCGACGGCTATGGAATGGTGGAAGATATGTATCCCTGTGAATCGCTGTTATTTTCAGTTGGTGGTGATGGCAGTGGTTTTGGCACAGATAGTATCTACCATCAATGTTTGCCTCTTAATATCTATTCCGGTACGCAAAATGACGGATTTGATCATGATGCCCTGGTTCTGAGCTGCTATTCGTCATTATTCACTGTGGGAGGGGAAGGAAATGGTTATTCCAGTGATACGAGTAATGAAAACTGCGCACCCATAAGCATATATGCAAATTCAGGGGCTGATGGTTTTGATCATAATCAGGATATTATCAATTGTGAATCAATATTGTTTACAAGCGGAGGAGAAGGAAACGGCTTTTCCACGGATACAGCCTGTCAAATTTGTACCCTTCCGAACATATTTAAGGGTGACGGATCTGACGGTTTTGATATGATATATGAGATCCCTTGCCTGTATGATTCCATGGTAATCAATGCAGGTATCCTTGAACAAATAAGCTGTCCTGTAACGATTAATAACGGTAGTGCGATAGTCAGTATAATTGACGGATTCCCAGGTTGGCGTTCCATTCCGGATTTCACCTATGTCTGGAAGAAAAGCAATGGAGATACCCTCACAGGCTATCCTAAAATAACATCATCCACAGGCGACACAGTTTATAACCTCGGTGTTGACGATTATACGGTTATTGTTACAGATATCGCGGGGAATATTGATTCGGCCCTCGTTTATATTTCTGATTGCCTTTACAGGGGTGGTATAGGTATAGGCTTTGATGCAGATACTTCCTGGAAAGACTGTTTGCTGCCAAGTGTATATAGAAATTCCGGGGCTGATGGTTTTGATCTTGCAAGTGACACTATAAACTGCCTGAGTTCACTGTTTACGTTGGGTGGTGACGGCAACGGATTCTCACTGGATACTGCCCTTCAAAATTGCAAAGTTACAAACATTTATACTAACTCGGGAGATGATGGATTTGATCATAATACGGATATATTAAACTGCGAAATAACTTATTTTTCAATTGGCGGTGACGGAAATGGATTTGCAACAGACACCTCATTCGGAAACTGTCCGGTTGAAGTAATTACAGCCGGGGGCGAAGGTGACGGAGCAGATCAGCTTTATTCCGGTTGCACACCATATATATATGATCTTCCGTCCACCAACAATTCCTGTTTATCGGCCGATACAATTACATCAAACGGTTCCAATCAATGGCAACATATAATGAAGAACGGACAGCTTGTTGCCTCAGTAAAAGATAATGGGAACACCCTGGGTAAAATTAGTACAGAGTTTTATATCAATGATAATACTGTAAGAATTGACCCATTTTCTATATTACCCTCATATTATCTGGATCGTAACTTTAAAATAATGACTGAAAACCTTATTTTCGGCCAGCCTGTCAGAATGCGGCTTTACTTTCTGGCCAATGAACTGCAGGCACTAAAAAATGAAGACATCAATGTATCCTCCATCAATGATCTTGGGATTACAAAATACACTGGCAAAAATGAGAATTGTTCTTTGCTGGACAATACAGATCATAATGACAGCTTGAATTATATTCATATTACCAATAAAGACTGGGACTACTATGAAAACGGATATTATTTGGAATTTGATATTACCGGATTTTCAGAATTTTACCTTAACAATAGCACTAGTCTTCCTGTACCATATGAAATTGCGGCTGATCTTGAAGTGACTTCTGATTTTAACGGTCAGGATATATCCTGTTACGGGGCTTATGACGGAAAAGCCACTATTACACCTGTTTATGGGATTGCTCCCTTCACATATCAGTGGAATGATCCTTTGGCACAATCTGATTCGGTGGCTGCGGGACTTTCTGCGGGCATATATGAAGTTACTGTAATTGATAATAACGGAGTGACCTTTAGTGACAGCATTACCATAACCCAGCCCGATTCGATAACTATTGAATATACAACAACAAATACCTGTGAAAGCAAGAATGAAGGAATAATTGACTTAACTGTCTCCGGAGGCACTGATATTTCCGGTTATGATTATACCTGGTATACCTCTAACGGTTCAGGCCTGGTAGCCGGTGCTGAAGATCAGTTGACTCTTTCGGGAGGGAAATACAGTATCACAGTTCAGGATGCCAATGCCTGCAGCAAAACAGACAGCATGATAATATATGAGAACCCTAATTCAATAGTTCCGGCGGGAATAAGTATTACAAATAATGCTACCTGTCCCGGAACCATTAAAACCTTAACACCAGATGGCGGAGCATTGGGATACAATGCCGTATGGAGATGGTATGCAGATGCAGGGTTTTCCTCACTGCTGCATACCGGAGATTCATATGATACTGATCCTGCCACACCTACATCTTACTGGCTAAGGGCTGAAGGAGACTGCGACACATCTACTGCCGTAACAACCATTGTGTCTGTGCTTTCCCAATCTGTCACTGCTGACAGCATTGCAAAAACAGATGATAATATAGCTCCGGGTACAAATGATACTCTAATCATCAGGGGAGGAAGCTTGGGTGAAGGAGCATCATGGAGATGGTACCTTGATGCTGCCGGCACAAGTTCTGCGGGTCCCGATGGTGATACTATCATTGTTGCACCGTCAGCAACTACTCAATATTGGGTTCGTGCCGAAGGGACATGTAACACTACGGATATGATAACAACCACGGTTACAATCAACCCCTTACCCTTAAAACCGGCAACTCCGGCAGGTCCTGATTCTATTTGCCAGGATGCACAGGATACAGATTATACCACATCAGCTGCAGGTGCAACTTCTTATATCTGGTATATTAATCCGCCCGAAGCCGGAACAATTACTGGATCAGGGGCAACGGTAACAGTTGACTGGTCAACGGATTATTTTGGCAGTGTAACTATAACCGTAAGGGGAGAAAACATTTCCGGTACAGGCCCTGTCAGCGATCCTGTTGAAATATGGATATGGAAATTACCCCAGACAGGCCCGGCATATCATATACCCAATATAGGCCCCTGACTTTATATTGCCCCATATCAGTAAGTATTTCAGGCTTACTTCCAATCATCTGAAACTGCATCCCTGTCCTTTACTTCACCGGGATTATGAAAAGATCCTCTGCGCCTGCAAAACAAACCTAACCTGCATTATTCATGCAGGCTAAATATATACACCAATAAAGCCTACCCATGATGATATTTTATAATGACAGAGATAACACGTTAAATTTATGTTCTTTCAATGTTTTGTTGCTATTTCTGCCGTGTGTATTTATCAATGATCCTGATAAGTTCGTCATGGTTCACCGGTTTGGATAAATAATCGTTGCATCCCGCTTCCATGGCTTTATTGCGGTCACCGGCCATGGCATATGCCGTTTGGGCAATGATAGGGATGGTTTTGTTAAACTGCCTTATTTGCCTTGTTGCTTCAAGTCCGTCCATACCAGGCATTTTAATATCCATAAATACAAGCGATATATCAGGATTTTCATGTAATGCCGCAACAGTATCTTTTCCGTTAACAGTATGCAGCAAAGTGAGGCCCTCATTTTCCAGTATTGTTTCAAAATACAGATAACTTGTTTCATCGTCCTCCGCGACCAAAACTTTAAGGTCTCCTTTTAGTTTACATAACCGGGGGGGGACCGTCTCTTTGGTTTTTGATTTTTTGCCGGAATATTTCAATGGGATCGAAAATGAAAAAGTACTACCTTTATTAACTTCCGATTGTACCCAGATCTGCCCGCCAAGAGCTTCAACACAAGCTTTGGTAATAGTAAGCCCCAGTCCCGAGCCTTCATGCTCGCGCGTCATGTTAAGATCAGCCTGCACGAACCTCTCAAAAATAACATCATGCTTATCCGAAGGTATACCTATGCCTGTATCCCTTACATAAAAAACCATCGAATCATCCTTAATATAATTTCCTATTTCAATACTGCCAATGTTTGTAAATTTTATAGCATTATTTATCAGATTATTAAAAATGCTATCAAGAATGTTTATGTCTGACAGTACAAGCGCTTTATCGTTCTCAACCCGTTCAGCGATCTTCAGGCTCAGGCCTTTTTCCGTGGCAAGAGGATTGAAAAAGTCATAATGTGACTGCAACAGGGATGGAATATCTACACCTTCCAATTTCACTTCTTTCTGCCCTGTATCTAATTTGGATGTTTCAATAATGTCATTGATGGTATTTAGCAGCCGGCGGGCACTTTTATTAACCACATCAATATATTTATTTTTCCGCTCATCATTTAGTTCAGGTTCTCTGAGTAAATCCAAAAAGCCGAGGATCCCATTCATAGGGGTGCGAATTTCGTGACTGACATTGGCCAGGAATGCTGATTTCAGGCGGTCGCTTTCTTCGGCTTTTTCTTTGGCGGCGATCAGATCACGTATCATATTTGCTCTTTGAATTACGATGGCAAGCTCATGGGCTATCATCCCCATAAGTCTCGCTGTTTCCTGATTATAAGCCCCTTCATCATTAAAGTTTTGAAGCACCATAATCCCGATGGCTTTCCTGTCAACCATAATTGGTATGCCAAGCCAACATGCTGCAGGCGGACCAGTAAATTTTATTTTGTTACGGGCAGCAAACACCGGAATATCGCTTTTACAAAGCAAAAGATTTCTGCCGGTTTTTATCACATACCCGGCAAGCGACTTATCAGCTTTCCTCCCGGTATCATTATCAATACTTTTATCATAAAGAACCTTATTGAGCATACCCGTTTCAGGATTATAAAGGGCAACCAAAAACCCTTTGGTATCAAACACATGGCTCAGCTTCTCACGTACAAAAAACAGCAAATCTTCAAAAGTTGTTGAGCTTACAGAGGCATTTGCAATTTCATACAGCATATGTTGTACGTTCTCTTCGATCTTACGCCTGGTTATATCCCTTGAAATTCCAAAAGTACCGATGATTTTACCTTTATTGTCGCGAAAAGGAACTTTAGTAGTTGAAACCCATGTTATCGACCCGTCCGGCCATGTTTCCTTTTCTTCAACCGCGATGACGGATTCGCCGGTTTTGATAATGTTTTGTTCATCAAGAAATGCCTTTTTTGCATGTTCCTTACCAAAGAAATCGAAATCTGTCTTTCCAATTGCAAGCTCAGGATCCTTAAGGCCGAAACGTTTTGCTTGTGCCATATTTATCCTGATAAAGCGGCATTTTATATCTTTATAATAAATATTGTCAGGTATGTTGTCCATTAAATTTTTGCTGAGATGACGTTCATATTCCAGTTTTTCTTCAGTATGTTTGCGTTCGGTAATATCAAAGCAATGCCCTATATACCCGATAAATTCACCGTCACTGTTATAGCGTGGCGTACCGTCATCCTGCATCCATCTGTATTCACCTCTGGCATGGTGCAGGCGGCGGTATTCAATGCTGAAATTTTCACGACGGTCGAAAGCCTTTGAATATCGCTCAATAAATTGATCCCTGTCATCCGGATGAATTACCTCCGTCCAGCCGTCACCCAATTCCTGTTCAGGTTTTCTGCCGGTAAAGTTAAGCCATGGCTGATTAATATAATTACATTTTTTATCCACCCCTGTTGTCCAAATAAGTGCCTGTCCAGAATCAGCAAGGGTCCGGAAATGTTTCTCACTTTCCTGCAATTGCTTTTCAATTATTTCCTTTTCTTTTCTTACCCTCGATTTCTCAATTACCTCAATAATAGAGAAAGGTAGTCGCTTGATCTGTTCTTTGATAACATAATCATTGGCACCAGCTTTCATACAGGCAACTGCAGTTTCCTCGTTCATTGAGCCGGTAAGCATAACAAAAGGGGTAAACGGGGCAATAGATTTGGTAATTTCCAGTGCGGCCATCCCATCAAATAAAGGCATGGAATAATCTGACACGATGATATCAGGATTAAAATCCTTAAGCTCTTTTCTAAACTCATCCTCCCTTTCAACTAACCTATAGTTGAAATCAATGTTTGCTTTTTCAATTTCATGCCGGGCGATTTCGCAATCTGCAGGAAGATCTTCAAGAAATAATATACGTATTGGCCTTTCCCCTTTTTTCATATATTGTTTTTATTCATAATCATATCCTTATCTTTTTCAGATATTCATTAACCGGTTTTACATTAAACAATTAAATATATTGCCGGCCGGCAGCCTTGTTAATATAACAGTTAATAACTATTTTATACTCATTTGCACAAATAATTTCAGATGCCTGATAATTTTCCTTATTTTGTCGCGATTTAATATTATTTATTAATAGTAAGCCCTGCATGATAAAATTCAGCTTCCTATCCTGCATTATTGGCTTCGACTGGTTAAGGGTTCATGAAAATAACTAATAATATATGTTAATATATTGAAAAACATTAAAATAACAAACAGAGTCGTGAAAATAATTTTTCATTAATTTTTACAAAGTGTGCCAGTTTAAGGGCATATGCTTCGTTATGAAAGCTTTGCGCGAAGCAAATACACCTTCAGCTTTCGATGCCCTGCATTTGGACCAAACCTGACGCACTAATAATACATGCTATTTATCATTATAACGGAAACTCACTGTAAAAGTTACTATGGCAAAACGAGAAGACATACACAAAGTGCTGATCATCGGATCGGGACCTATTATTATCGGACAGGCGTGTGAATTTGATTATTCGGGCACGCAGGCATGCAAGGCGCTCAGGTCGTTGGGATATGAGATTGTCCTTGTTAATTCGAATCCGGCCACCATTATGACCGATCCTGAGATGGCTGACTATACCTATATTGAACCTCTGAACGCAAAAGTGCTGGAAGAGATAATCGCCAAAGAAAAACCTGATGCATTATTACCCAACCTGGGCGGGCAAACCGGGCTCAATCTGTCATCCGAATTACACCGTTCCGGTGTTTTGGATAAATACAATGTTAAAGTGATCGGAGTTAATATAGATGCAATTGAACGTGGTGAAGACCGCACTGCTTTTAAAACTACAATGGACAAGCTGGGTATAGAAATGCCGAGGAGTAAGGCTGTTGATAACCTTGAAGAAGCAGAAAAAATCACGAACGAGCTGGGCTACCCGGTTGTGATCAGACCTGCATACACGATGGGGGGTACCGGTAGCGGCCTGGTATA
>Ga0307421_1000577_pt1 | contig 23506 bp, 24 predicted proteins | sample SalMarWE160270MG_FD_202163 | JGI IMG/M metagenome (GOLD analysis project Ga0307421, IMG submission 202163) | Salt marsh sediment microbial communities from the Plum Island Ecosystem LTER, Massachusetts, United States - WE1602-70 | ecosystem: Environmental > Aquatic > Marine > Intertidal zone >...
TAACCGAGCGTAGCGAAGGGTGGAGATGAACGAATGTTCATCGACTCCAGTTCCCTTTAAACAAGAGATGGCTTTTATTTTGTATTGAGATTGAATTTTTTTCAGATTTTGCTTGGATTCTTGCAAATCAACTTTGTTACCGAGAAAAAGGATTTTTTTATCAGCAATTCCCTGATCATCTAACAGCTCTTGGAGTTTTTCAATGTCTTCAGTTACATTTCCTGACGATAAATCAAAAATCGCCAAAAGCCCATCAGCTGCTTTCAAGATTCCTTTTAACCAAGGGGGCGAGCTTTTAGTTAAGGGAGGAGTATCCACCAATTGAATTAAGATATTTTCATAAGGCATCATCGCTGGTTGGGGAATTTCGGTGGTAAAAGAATAGGGGGCAACTTTTGCTTTTGCGTTTGTTAAAGTGTTTAATAGGCTGGATTTACCGGCATTAGCCGGACCGATAATGGCTATTTGTCCTGCTCCTTCTTTTTTGATGGAATACAAACCTTCTCTTTTTGCCCTTTTTGGTTTCTGTTTCTTCAATTTAGCAATCTTCGTTTTTATGTCTCTTTGGACTTTTTCGGTTCCTTTGTGCTTTGGCACAATAGCTAATAGTTCCTCCAAGATAGAGATTTTTTCTTCTGGAGTTTTAGCTTCTTTCAGCTTTGCGGAAACAGTATAGAATTGGGGAGGTAAATTCGCCGACATATAAAATTATTATAGCATATAGTAATTTTGGGTCGCCAAGGAGGCGGTTTTTTGGTAAAATGAAAGCATCAAGGTCAAAGGTAGGTAAATAATATTTTAAAAATATGGATAACAAAACTTTAAAGAATTTAAGAGAAGATTTGATAGGAGAACTGGGAGCTATCAATCAATATCAGGAACATATAGATGAAACTGATAACGAAGAGGTTAGAAAGATTTTAGGTCATATTAGAGATGACGAAAAAGAACATTTTGCCGAGCTGACAAGGATTATCAGAAAATTAGATGAAATCCAAGAAGAGAAATTCCAAAAAGAAGAACTTTAAGTAAAGCAAATTCTAATAGTGTTGCATAGGCAGGGCCGAGTTCCCGAGAGTTGTTGTCGGATTTTTGTTTTGCGGAAAATAAGTTATAATTAAGGAATAGTTTTAATTTCGAGGTTCTGATGAAGTCAGATTCTTATAATTAAAGGATAGTTTTAATTATTAAGTCAAAGGTCGAGAATTTCTTAATTAATATTAATCTTTCGATAGACTCAGGATGGTGAGCCTGTCGAATCATTCATTTTAAATTTATGGAAGAAGTTACTCAAAAAGAAGAAAAAAAAGAAAAGAGCGAAAATTTAATAGCAATTCTTAGTTATATTGGAATTCTTTTTTTAATTCCCTTGCTTGTCTCCAAAGATAATGCTTTTGCCCAGTTTCACGCAAAACAGGGCTTAGTTCTGTTTATTGCTGAAATTGCTACTTCTCTTATTGCCTGGATTCCCATTCTCGGATGGTTTATTGGAATGATAGCCTGGATTATATGGTTGGTCTTATCTATTATAGGGATAATAAATGTTGTGGGTGGCAAACAAGTTCCCCTTCCTGTAATTGGGAAATTTGCCAAGAAATTTAAGTTTTAAGAAAAGGTCGAAAACAAGAAAAAATAATAACAAATTAATGCTATGAAAAAAATAGTAATAATTATAGTAGTGATAGCATTGGTTGGAATTGGGGCATGGGTTTTGCTAAGCGTCAAAAAAGGAGTTGAAGAAGGGGTGGTTCCGCCGGGCGAGGAAGCTGTAACCCCGGGAACAGAACTGTCGTTAACTGAGATCTTGGGAAAGGCAAAAGGTATAAGCTCTTTTAAGTACGACATGGTGGCAACCGCTTCTGGTGAGACAGCAGAAACAATAAAAATGTGGCGGAAAGAAACAAAAATGAGAATGGAAGGAACTTTTGAGGGAGAGAGCATGGTTTATTTAGTAGATGCGGATAAACAGCTGGCATATATGTATTTTCCGTCAGAAAACACGGCTATGAAAATAGGTTTAAGCAAGGCCCAGGAAACAGCTGGAGAATCTCCGAGCGAACAGTCCGGGTCCGTTATGAAATATAACCCGGTGACCCTTGGTACCGAAACTTTGGACGGAAAAAGCTGTTTGATTATTAAATACAGCACCGAAACAGAAGAAGTAAAGATGTGGGTATGGACAAAATATGGTCTTCCCATAAGGACGGAAACGACTATGGAAAAAGGCACATCACTGGTAGAGTTAAAGAATATAGACTTTGCCAATATTTCCGACAGTATGTTTGAATTACCAGCCGGTGTTCAAATAATGGAAATGCCATTTGGTTTATAAAGGTCGAATCCCAGTAGTAGAGTAAAGCTCACTACGGGGCAAGAAAAATAATAAAAAAAATAACACTATGAAAACAAAAAACATAGTAATTGTTATAGTAGTGATTTTGATATTGGTGGTTGGAATTTGGATTTGGCTGGCTGGCAAGAAAGAAGTTGAAGAAGGAGTGACCCCCTCACCGACGGTAGGAGAAGAAGAAGAGGAGGAAGAGGAAGAGGGGGAAAATCCATATAATTCTGCAAAAGAAGTTAAACCTGCCTCAGACCTTAATGCTGCATTTCATAATGATTTTAAAGCAGTTCTTGATTTGACATTCGGAGGAGCAAAACTTACAAAGGCCTCTTCAGATAAGTGGGTGGAAGATTTTAGTTACATTGTAAAAAGAAAAATTACTGAAGAAGATGCTCAAAAAGTAAGAGATTTATTTGAAGAGAAAGGGTATGAAACAACTTCTACCAGTGCCAAGGCTGATAAATATAGTTATGACTTTTCTAAGGAAGTTTTAGGAGAAGAGTATGATGATATTAATGTAAGCATATGGTTAGAAGAAGGGGAATGGACTCATCAACAGGAGGTTTGGGCTAGCATATACAAATAAATAATAACAGATAGAATTAAAAATTAATTTAAATATTTGGACATCGGACGTTCAAATGTTAGGGTATTGACCTTAAACCTTTAACAAATTAAACTAAACCAATGGCTCGAAAAAAACCAGTTAAAAAAAGTAAAACTAGGAGGCGATTGAGAAAAAAAAATAAATTAAAGAAACCAGTCAGCTCTCTTCCTGTTTATAGCAAAGGACCTCTCCACAAAACCAAAATAAGGGTTATTGGCATTGGCGGCGGAGGAGGGTTTATTGTTTCAGAAATTGCCTCCAGGATTAAAAAGGCGAGTTTTGTTGTAGCCAACACTGATATCCAGGCCCTCAAAAAAATAGATAAAAGAGTAAAAATTTTTCAATTTGGTCAGAATTTCACTTTTGGATTGGGAACGGGAATGAATAGCGAGTTGGGTAAAATAGCTGCCAAGGAGGAAAAAGAAAAAATAAAAAAACTTTTAGAAAACCAAGACCTTTGCATCCTGGTAGCTTGTTTAGGAGGAGGAACAGGATCTGGGGCGGCTCCGATTTTTGCCAAAACCTCCAGAGATTTGGGTAACATCACCTATGGGATTTTCACTTTACCCTTTAAATTCGAGGGAGAAAAGAAAGAGAAAGCTGCCAGAGAATCCTTAAAGAAAATAAAACCTTACCTTAATGCTCTTTCTGTCATCCCTAATGAAAGAATCTTCCAAATCATTGATAAAGAAACTCCCTTAAGGGCTGCTCTTTCTGTTATAAATAAAAGTTTGGCTGAAAGCTTAGAGGGCTTAATTGAGATGATTTATGGCTCTGGATTAATTAATATTGACTTCGCTGATTTAAAAACAATTTTTGAAGGTCAAGGAAAAATAACTTATTTAAATACAGTTGAAGTTTCTGGCTCTGACAGAAGAGAGGAGGCAATTAAAAAAGTAATTTCAAATCCCTTGTATCCTTATAGCATTCGGGGGGCCAAGGGAGTTTTATTTAACATTGCCGGAGAGAAAAACCTTGCAATGAATGAAATTTCCCAAATATCAAAGACTATTTCTGATTTAGTCAACAAAGAGGCGAAAATTATTTTTGGTATTTCTCAACTTCCCTTTTTATCCATGAAAGGTGGGAAAGATAAAAAAGGAAGAGATAAAATTAAAATAACTTTATTAGCTACTGGATGTGGGACGAAAATTTTTTCTCAAAAACCCAAGAAACCCCGAAGAAAAATTGCCCCCAAAAAGATAGAATCAAAAGAAAAGAAAAAGAAACTAGAATCTTCTCCTACTAAGCTTCCGAAAGAAGCGAAGGTTAAGAAGAGAATAAAGTTCTCTTCGCCTACTAAGCTTCCGAAGACCGAAAAAGTAATAAAAAAATCCCCGCAATTGAAACAGAAAATGAAAACTCCAAAGAAAACAAAGATGAAACCAGAAAAAAGTAAGGATAAATCTTCTCGGCAAACTAAAAAGATTCAGGTTTTGTCGTCCGAACCCCTCAATCAAAAGAAAGAAGTTGATAAAGAAGTAAAAGTAAAGGTTGGTAGATCAGCTCTCCAAATAAAAAAAGAAATTGAAGAAGCTGAACAAGATTTACTGAATCAAGAAAAGAAATGGGAGGCTCCTGCCTTTTTGCGAAAGAAACTGGCAAAAAATGAATAAGGTAATTAAAAAAGCAATAATACCTGTTGGAGGGATTGGAACAAGATTTTTACCACTTTCTAAAGTTTTCCCAAAAGAACTTTGGCCTTTGGTGGATGTTCCGGTTATTCAATATATTCTTGAAGAGGCAAAGCAATCTGGGATAAAAGAGATAATTTTTGTTATCTCGCCTGAAAAAAAAGTTGTTCTAAATTATTTTAAAGATTCGGCAAAAATAGAAAAAATTTTAAAAGATAGAAAGAAAAATCGTTTTTTACAACCGCTTAAAAAAATAGAAGAGCTTGTTTCTGATATTTCTTTTTCTTCTGTTTTGCAAAGAAAACCTTTAGGCGATGGTCATGCTGTCTTACAAGCAGCAAAAATTGCGGGATCTGAGCCTTGTGGGGTTTTGTTTGGAGATGATATTGTAGATTCAAGAGTTCCTTGTCTTTTGCAACTTTCTAAAATTTTTAAGACCTGTCAAAAACCCATTATTGCTTTAAAAAAAATAGCTAAAGAAAAGCTTCCTTTCTATGGAATAGTTGAGGTGGAAAAGATTGCTAATCGCCTTTACAAAATCAAAAGAATTGTTGAAAAACCCTCTCCTGAGGAGGCTCCTTCTTACCTGTCTATTGTTGGTAAATACATTTTAACGCCTGAAGTTTTTGATTACCTCAAAAGAGCAAAACCTACCCTAAGAAAGGAAATCATATTGGCCGAAACTTTTGATAAAATGATAAGAGATGGTAAAATAATTTATGGATATGAATTCGAAGGTGAATGGCTTGAATGCGGGAATAAGCTCGGTTGGCTCAAATCGCATCTTTATCTTTCTTTAAAACATCCTCAGTTTGGCCCAGAGCTTAAAAAATATCTAAAAGAAATAACATGACTGAAGTAACCAAAACCATATTAAAAAACATTTATAAAGAACGGCCTCGTGATACTAAAAAATACGATTACGGATTATTATTAGTTATCGGTGGCTCGGAATTTTATAGTGGTTCTCCGGCTCTCTCTGCTCTGGCAGCTTTCAAATCGGGTGTTGATATGGTTAGGATCATTGCTCCTAAAAGGGCAGCTGATATTATTGCCTCTTTTACCCCTGATTTTGCTGCCTATCCTTTAGAAGGGGATTGGCTTAAAGAAGAACACTTGGCAACTTTACTTACTTTGACTGAATCAGCCAAAGTTGTTTCTCGGGGAAACACGGCAGTTGTCATTGGCGGGGGAATGGGTCGTTCAGAGGAAACTCAAAGCGTAATTTTGAAGTATTTATCTCAAGTTCAAGTTCCAGTGGTAATTGATGCCGATGCTATTCATGCTTTGGGAAAAAAACCAGAAATTATCAAAGGAAAACCATTTTTAATTACTCCCCATACCTATGAATTTTTTGTTTTAACTAAAAAAGAAATTTACCAACTTCCTGAGGAAGAAAAAATAAAAATGGTTCAAGAAGAGGCAATCAGACTAGAGACAACAATTTTACTTAAAGGCCCAAAAGATATAATTTCTAATGGAAAAAAGTTAGCCTTAAATAAAACTGGCAGTTCTTATCTCACTACCGGAGGTTGTGGGGATACATTAGCTGGTATTTGTGGGGCGTTAATCGCTCGAGGAGTTAATCCATTTATTGCCGGTCAGGCAGGAGCTTATATTAATGGTTTAGCCGGAGAGTTTGCAGGAAAAAAATTAGGTGAATCATTGATGGCTACTGATTTGATAGAGGCAATCCCGGAAATAATTCATTTTAAAAAATAAAATATGTTTAGTTTAAAAAACAAAGTTGCCTTAGTTACCGGCGCCAGAAGGGGAATTGGCAAAGGGATTGCTTTATCCCTGGCTAAAGCTGGAGCGAAAGTAATAGTAACTGATATTGATGAGAAAGAATGCGAGGCCGTGGTTAAAGAAATTGAAAAATTAGGAAGCCAAGGTTTAGCAAAGAAAGTTGATGTCACAAATAAAAAAGAAATTGAAACAGCTGTAAAGAAAACTATTGATAAGTTCGGGAAATTAGATATTTTAGTTAATAATGCTGGTATTTGCTGGCCGATTAAACCTCTTACAGAATTAACTGAAGAAGAATGGGATAAAATAATGGATATTAATTTAAAAGGATATTTTTTGTGCGCCCAGGCAGCGATAAAAGAAATGGCAAAACAAAAATGGGGGAGAATTATTAATATTGCTTCAATAGCTTCCGGTGGACTGGGGATTGGTTCTCCGAATATAAGTCATTATGTTGCGACGAAGGGGGGAGCAATCGGGCTTACTGAATCTTGGGCAGTTGAATTTGCATCAATGGGTATCAATGTTAATGCTATTTGCCCTGGGTTTATTGAGACAAAAATGGTTGATCCATTTTTGGCTGATCCTCAAGCAAAACAAGCGTTTTTAGCAAGAATTCCCAAAAAAAGATTTGGCAAACCAGAAGATATTGCAGCTGCAGTAGTTTATTTGGCTTCAGAAGAAGCAGATTATATTACCGGAGCTATTTTAGTTGTTGATGGCGGCTGGCTTGCTGGTTAATCGCTCGGCAGTAGCTTCCCTTTTTAAGTTTATGTATGACCTTGTAATCATTGGCGGAGGGCCGGCCGGTATTACTGCCGGTATTTATGCTGCTAGAAAAAAAATAGATACTCTTTTAATTACTAAAGACTTTATTGGCCAGACAGGTAAGGCTTTTTTTGTTGAGAATTATCCTGGCTTTGAAAGGATTTTGGGGTTGGAACTGATTAAAAAATTTAAAAACCACTTAAAAAAATTTGAAATTGAAATTAAAGAAGTTGGAGTAAAGAAAATTAGGAAAGTTAAAAATAAATTTATTGTCCAAACCGAAAAAAGAGAAAATTTTATTTCAAAAGCGGTAATTTTAGCTTCTGGCCGTGACCCCAGACCTCTGGAAGTTTTAGGAGAAAAAGAGTTAATCGGCCGCGGAATAAGTTATTGTCCGACTTGCGATTTACCTTTCTTTAAAAATAAAGAAATTGCCGTAATTGGCGGGGGTAACGCAGGATTTAATGCATCAATTGAAGCTATAAGATATGGGAATAAAGTTTATATTTTAGAGTTCTCTCCAAAGGTCATAGCTGATGAGATTTTGCAGGAAAGAGCAAAAAAGACTGGAAAGATTAAGGTAATTTTAAATGCTGAAGTTAAAAAAATTTTAGGAGAAAAAGAAGTTCGAGGGTTAATTTATCAAGACCGGATTTCCAAAAAAGAAAAAACTTTAGATGTTCAGGGAATCTTTATTATGATTGGAGAAACTCCATCCACAGATTACATCAAAGGATTGGTTGATTTTAATAAAAAAGATGAAATAATTGTTGATCCTAAAAACTTACAAACAAAAACCGAAGGACTTTTCGCCTGTGGCGATGTTACCAATGTTTTATGCGGCCAAATTGTAATTGCTGCAGGTTCAGGAGCCAAAGCAGCTTTGTTAGCCTATGAATATTTACAAAAGTTCTAAAATTAAATCAATTAAAGCTATGGAGATTTTGGATTCTCGGGGAGAGCCGACAGTGGAAGTGGATTTGACTACTGATTTTGGTATTTTCCAGAGCTCGGTTCCTTCGGGAGCTTCCAAAGGAAAATATGAAGCAGTTGAAATAAGAAACGGTCAGAAAAGATGTTATGGTAAGGGAGTTAGAATTGCAGTAAAAAACGTAAATGAAATTATCGGCCCCAAGCTCAAAGGGAAAGACCCAGCTAAACAAAAGGAAATAGACAATTTAATGATTAAATTAGACGGGACTAAAAATAAATCAAAACTGGGAGGAAATAGCATTTTAGGTGTTTCAACGGCAGTCTGCCGGGCCGGAGCTAAAGCTAAAAATGTTCCCTTATATCAACATATTGCCGAAATTTACAGAGAACGGTTCTCTGGAGATTCTCAGATAAAATTACCGATGCCTGCTTTTAACGTTATTAATGGCGGGCTTCATGCCGGAAATGAGTTAGATTTTCAAGAATTTATGGTTGTGCCTCAGGTAAAACCATTTTCAAAAGCTTTGGAAATGGCTTCAGAAATTTATCAGGAATTAAAAAACATTATCAAAGAAAAGTATATAAATTTAGCCATAAATGTTGGGGATGAAGGAGGGTTTGCTCCGCCAGTTGGAGTTCCCGAAGAAGCAATAGAACTTATTTTGAGGGCAGCTAAAAATCTTGGTTATCAAAAAAAGCTAGCGATTATTTTAGATATAGCCGCCTCTCAATTTTACGCAAAAGGAACTTATAAAATGAAGATAGGGGCCTTTACTAAGCAAGGCCTGCTTAATTATTATTCTACTTTAATTAAAAAATATCCAATTTTGGGGTTGGAAGATCCATTTTCAGAGGAGGATTGGGAAGGATGGAAGGCATTAAGTTTGAAATTCAAAGCTCAAAGCTCAAATTTGTTGATTATCGGCGATGATTTATTGGTAACTAATCCAAAAAGGATAAAAGAGGCGAAAGAGAAAGATGCTTGTAATGGGATGATTATTAAACCAAATCAAATTGGAACTGTTATTGAGGCAATCGAAGCGGCAAAATTAGCAAAATCCTTTAACTGGAAAGTAATGGTTTCTCATAGATCTGGTGAAACAAATGATGATTTTATTGCTGATTTTGCAGTTGGCATTGGAGCTGATTTCATAAAAGCTGGAGCACCAGCCAGGGGAGAAAGAGTGGCAAAGTATAATAGATTATTAAGGGTTGGAGAAGAGATACGCTCGGTAATATAATTTTGGGTACACGCGAGTTTTTCCAGCGAAAACTCGCTGCTACTCGCGAATTGCTCGCCGCTTCGCGGCGAGACTAAGTCAATTCGCTGCGGATTGTCTCCTAAATTAATTCCCTCGCTTACCCGAGCGAGGCGAAGCCGAGCGAAAGGTGAAGATGAACTTTAGTTCATCGACTACCCGAGCAAGGCGAAGAAAACAGAGTTTTCTTCTTTACCTTCGCTTTCATAAATGAAAGCTTGGTGGTTAAAGAAAAATTAACTAAGCAAGAATATGATGTATAAATTAGTTCTTTTGCGGCACGGAGAAAGTATCTGGAATAAAGAAAACCGTTTTACTGGCTGGACTGATGTTGATTTAACTGAAAAAGGGGTCAAAGAAGCGATTGAGACCGCAAAACTTCTTAAAAAAGAAGGATTGACTTTTGATATTGCTTTTACCTCTGTCTTAAAAAAAGCAACAAAAACCTTGAATTTTGTTTTAAAAGAAATGGGGTTGACAAATATCCCAGTGAAAAAAACCTGGAGACTGAATGAAAGACATTACGGAGCTTTACAAGGATTAAACAAAGCAGAGATAGCAAAAAGATACGGTGAAGAACAGGTTTTTTTGTGGAGAAGAAGTTATGAGGTTAGACCCCCAGCCCTTGAAGAAACCGATGCTCGTTATCCGGGTAAGGACCTCTTGTATAAGAATCTGAAAAAAGAAGAAATCCCCATTACCGAATCTCTCAAAGATACAGAAATGAGATTGCTGCCTTATTGGAAAAGAGAGATAGCTCCTACCATAAAATCAGGCAAGAAAGTTTTAATTGTTGCTCACGGAAACAGCTTAAGAGCTTTGGTTAGATATCTTGATAACATTTCTCCTCAAAAAATACCGGAATTAAACATCCCCACTGGAATTCCTCTTTTGTATGAGTTAGATAAAAATCTAAAACCTATAAAACATTATTATTTAGGGAAACCAGAGAGAGTCAAAGGAGCCGTTGAGAAGGTTATAGAAGAGGGTAAAAAACTTCACAAAAAATAGAATCTATGTTATATATAATATATTATGGTCGAAAACTTAAAGCCTGTTAGAAATCAAAGATTTCTTTTTTGGGCAAGTAAAAATTTAATATCCATAGCTATTATTATTGCCGGACTGCTAATTGCCGGAGCTTTGGTTTATATAAATCAAGGGAAAGTTACAGAGAAGGTTTCAGAAAATTTATCTCCTCAGGAAGCAGCAGAGAAAGCAATAGATTATATAAATCAGAACCTATTAGAGGAAGGGACAACTGCCTCTTTGGTAAATGTGGTAGAGGAAAACGGAGTTTATAAATTCCGTCTCAAAATAGGGGAGAACGAATACGACTCCTATATAACTAAAAATGGAAAACTTCTATTTACCGAGGGTTTTAATTTGGAGGAAATATCAGAAACTCAGCCAGAAACTCAAGAAGAATATACTATTGCTAACTTCTCAGTAACTGAAGATGAAATCTGTAAAGAAAAGGGAAAACCAATTATATATTTTTTTGGTTCTGAGAGCTGTTCGCATTGTAAATGGGAACACCCAATAGTAGAAGAAGTGGCAAAAAATTTTGAAAAATATATATTATTCCATAATAATATGGACTCAAATGCTGACCAGGACGTATTCTCTAAATATAGCACCGGGGGGGTACCAACTTTGGTATTAGGTTGCAAGTATTATCGAGTTGGATCAGGCGAAGGAGCGGGCAAAGAACAAGAAACTAAAAATTTAACTGCCTTAATTTGTAAATTAACTGATAATAAACCCTCTGATATTTGTAATCCAGTCCAGGATTTGATTAGCCAAATTCGTGAATAAAGCTAAAACACTTCAACCCATCGTCCGCGTATTTACTTCGGTTAGTTGCCCTTTTTGCTTTACCTTAAAGGAGTTCTTAAAAGAAAAAGGCATTAAATTTGAGGAGATTGATGTTTCTAAAGATGAAAAAGCCAGGGAAGAGTTAATTAAAAAATCAGGGAAAATGGAGGTGCCGGTTGTAGAAATTGATGGCCAAATTGTGGTAGGATTTGATAGAGAAAAAATTTGCAAATTATTAAATATTAAAGAATAATTTATGGTTAAAATTGCCATAAATGGTTTCGGCCGCATAGGTCGACCAACATTTAGAAGAATTTTAAATAATCACCCCAATTTGGAAGTGGTGGCCATTAATGATTTAACTGATCCTAAAACTTTAGCTCATCTTTTAAAATATGATTCTGTATATGGGGTTTACAAAAAGACAGTAAAAGCCGCTGAAAATTCTCTTTTAATTGATGATAAAGAATTTAAAATTTTTGCTGAAAAAGACCCAGCAGATTTACCCTGGGGAAAGCTGGGGATAGATGTAGTTTTAGAATGTACTGGAGTATTTAGAAACTACGATGGGGCAAAAAAACATATTCAAGCCGGAGCAAAAAAAGTGATAGTTTCTGCTCCTTCAAAAAATCCAGAAAAAATCTCTTCTTTTATTTTAGGAGTAAATGAAAGCGAATTTAACCCTAAAAAAGATATAATTTTAGATATGGGTTCTTGCACCACTAATTGTTTGGCTCCTGTAGCCAAAGTTTTGAATGATAACTTTAAGATTTTGCGAGGTTTTATGACCACTATCCATAGCTACACCACTGATCAGCGAATTTTGGATTTACCCCATAAAGATTTAAGAAGGGCAAGGGCTGCTGCTTTAAATATTGTGCCAACTACAACTGGAGCAGCAAAAGCCATTGGTCAGGTCATGCCAGAACTGAAAGGAAAATTAGAGGGAATTGCCCTGAGAGTTCCTACTCCTACTGTTTCCATTGTCGATTTGATATGTCAGACTGAAAAAGCTACTAGTTCAGAAGAAGTAAATTTTGTTTTCAAAAAGGCAAGTCAAGGAGAAAAGATGAAAGGAATTCTAAAAATAGAAGATGCTCCTTTGGTTTCTTCTGATTACAAGGGAAATAGTTATTCTTCCATAGTAGATGCTGAAAACACTAAAGTGATAGGCGGAAATTTTATTAAAGTCCTATCCTGGTATGATAATGAATATGCTTACGCCTGCAGATTGGCTGAATTTGCCGAGTTTATAGGGAAGAAGTTGTAATTCAGAAGTTTTAATCCTAAATTTTTAAAAGACAGAAATTACTTAAGCTGACCCTTGGTCAGTTTTTAATTTTAAGGTATAATAAAACAATGATTAAAAAGAACGGATTTTATTATCCGAGTGGAGAATTTAAGAAAAAGGCCTGGATAAAGGATAAAAAGATTTATCGAGAGGCCAGTGAGGACCCAGCTAACTTTTGGGAAAAATTAGCCAAAGAAATTTTCTGGTTCAAAAAATGGAAGAAAGTTTTTTCTCACAAACCTCCTTACTTTAAATGGTTTACTGGAGGAAAAATAAATATTACTTCTAATATTTTTGAAAATAATGCTTTGGGTTTTGAGAATATTAAAAATAAGACTGCTTTAATTTGGGAGCCGGAGCCGGTTACTGAACAGTCAAGAACTTTAACTTATGAAGAACTTTTCAAAGAAGTTAATAAATTTGCTAATGCTTTGAAAAAACTTGGAGTAAAAAAAGGAGATAGAGTAGGAATTTATCTACCAATGATTCCTGAAGTTGTAATTTCTATGTTAGCTTGTGCCAGAATTGGAGCTGTCCATACAGTTGTTTTTTCCGCTTTCTCTCCAGCTGCTTTGAAAATAAGATTACAGGATACCGAGGCTAAAATTTTGATTACTGCCGATGGGTATTATAGACGGGGGAAAATTGTTAATCTAAAACAATCAGCTGACGGAGGAATAAAAGAAACAAAAGTTGAAAAAGTGATAGTTGTGAAAAGGGCGAAAAATGAAATTTCTTGGACTAAAGATGGAAATATTTGGTATGAGGATTTAATAAAAAATGAAAAAGATTTTTGCGAGCCAGAAGCAATGGACTCAGAGGATTTATTATTTTTGATAGCAACGAGTGGCTCAACTGGCCGACCGAAACAAATAATGCATACCTGCGGGGGTTATACTGTCCAATCCTATTGGACTGGCAAATGGATTTTTGATTTACACGATGATTCAATTTTATGGTGCACTTCCGATCCGGGATGGATCACCGGACATTCGTACACAGTTTACTCCCCATTACTCAATGGTGTGAGTACTTTAATGTTTGAAGGCGCTCCTGATTGGCCAGCTCCTGACAGGTGGGCTCAAATTATTGAAAAACATAAGGTAACAATTTTTTATACCGCCCCTACTGCCATTAGAATGTTTGAAAGATATGGTAGAGATATTTTAAAAAAATATAAATTTAAAACTCTCAGACTTTTAGGTTCGGTCGGCGAGCCAATTGATGAAACTTGCTGGCAATGGTATTTCAAAGAGGTTGGAAAAGAAAAGTGCCCAGTTGTTGATACCTGGTGGCAGACAGAATCAGGAGGAATTTTAATAACCTCCTTACCAGGAATTGGTCCTTTCAAACCTGCCTTTACTGGGCTTCCTTTCCCAGGAACAAAATTTGATATCTTAGATGATAAGGGAAAGTCTCTGCCTGCAAATAAAGAAGGGAATTTAGTGATGCTACCTCCTTTTGCTCCCGGATTATTAAGAGGAATTTACAAAAACCCTAATAAATATTTAAAAACTTACTGGAGTCAATACGGAAAAGAAACTTATTTCACTTCTGACGGAGCTTTTAAAGACGAGAATGGTTTAATTAGAATTGTTGGTCGAGTTGATGATGTAATTAAAGTAGCTGGCCACAGAGTAACTACCGGCGAATTGGAGGCAGCAATCAACCTTCATCCAGAGATTACCGAATGTGCGGTGGTGGGAATTCCAGATGAAATAAAAGGAGAGATGCCGGTAGCTTTCATAGTTCATAAAGAGAAAAAAGGTTTAGAAGAAATTAAAAAAGAAGTGATAGGGCAGATTAGAAAAGAAATTGGGCCAATTGCTCTGCCAAAAGAAGTTTATTTGGTTGAAGATTTGCCAAAAACACGCAGTGGAAAACTTATGAGACGGATTTTAAGAAAATTATTTACTGGCGAAGAATTAGGCGACCTTTCCACTCTATCTAACCCCAAAAGCGCTGAGAAAATCAAAAAAATAATTAACCAGTAACAAATAATAAGTAATACCTAACAATAGAGGTTTGCTGGTCTATTTTTTACTTTTATTAAAGTAAATGAAAAACCAAAAAAGTTTTACTTTGATTGAAGTTGCCGTAGTTATAGCTATCATCGGTCTTATATTCAGTATTATTTTATCAGTAGCTGTAAGAAGAGAAACGGCAAGAGATACCAGAATTATAACTTCTATGGCTCAGATTCGAACTAAAGCCGAGTTAATTATGGTTATGGAGGACAGTTATGCTTCTTTGGATTGTGATTATGATACCGAGATGAAAAATCTCTGTAATGATATCGATGCCCAAGATAATGATGCTCCCAACAAGGGAGATGTGCCTTATCCTATATTTAACACATCCTCAACCGAGTACTGTGTTACAAGTGAATTGCTTGCAGATTACGAAGAGCAGGAGGACCGTTACTGTATAGATAATGACGGAAGAACCGGTCGTACTACCTCTGGCTGTAGTGATTTTGATTGCATCAATATCAGATAGTAATTTGTTTCGCAAATTAATATGAAAAAATCTCAAAAAAACATTTTATGGTTTGATGAAATTTTCTCAAAAGATGTTCCTTTGGTCGGAGGGAAAAATGCCTCTTTGGGAGAGATGTATTCAAATCTTGTCAAAAAAGGAGTTAATGTTCCTAATGGTTTTGCCTTAACTTCAAAAGCATACTGGTATTATTTGAAAGAAAATGAAATTGATAAAAAAATAAAGCAAATTTTCAAAGAATTTAATCCTAAAAACATTAAAAGTTTACAGGAAACAGGACAACAAGTCCGCAAATTAATTTTGAAAGCAGAATTTCCCGAAGATTTAAAAAAAGAAATTTTAGAGAATTATAAAAAGTTATCTAAAAAATATGGCGAAGATTTTACAGATGTTGCTGTTCGTTCTTCAGCAACGGCAGAGGATTTGCCCTCGGCTAGTTTTGCCGGTTGTCATGAAACCTATTTGAACGTTAACGGTAAAGAGAATTTATTAGCGGCAGTTAAAAAATGCATATCTTCTTTGTTTACTGAACGAGCCATTGCTTATCGTGAAGAAAAAGGATTCAATCATTTAGAAATTGCTTTATCGGTCGGGATTCAAAAAATGGTCAGGTCAGATTTAGCCTCTTCCGGGGTGATATTCACTCTTGATACAGAAACCGGTTTCAGTAATGTAGTTTTAATAAACTCAATCTATGGAATAGGGGAGATGATAGTTAAAGGAAGAATTACGCCCGATGAGTTTTTTATTTTTAAACCAACTTTAAAAAAAGGTTTTAAATCAATTATACTTAAGAATCTGGGAAGAAAAACAAAAAAGTATATTTATAAGAAAGAGGGAGGATTAAAAGAGGTAATTATTTCTAAAAATCGGCAATTAAAATTTTCTTTGAGCGATGAAGAAATTTTAATCTTGGCTAAATGGGCTTGCTTAATTGAAAATCATTATAAATATCCCCAGGATATTGAATGGGCAAAAGATGGAAGAACTGGCCAGCTATTTATTGTTCAATCACGACCAGAAACAGTTCACGCACCAAAGGAAGTCCGGCAGGCGAAGAGGACTGCGTCCTCTTCTTCACCTTCGCTTCCGCTACGCGGAAGCTTGGTTTATGAAGAATATGAATTAAAAACAAAAAAAAGACCGATTTTAACTGGCATTGCTATTGGAGACAAAATTAGCCAAGGTAAAGTAAAAATAATCCCCAATGTTTCAAAAATTTCTCAATTTCAAAAAGGAGAAGTTTTGATAACTAAAATAACCGATCCTGATTGGGTAGCTATTATGAGACTGGCTTCAGCTATTGTCACTGATAGAGGGGGAGCTACTTGCCATGCGGCAATAGTGGCTCGGGAGTTGGGGATTCCTACCATTGTCGGAACAAAGAATGCAACGAAAATTTTGAAAAATAGTGAAACTATCACCGTCGATTGTACTCAAGGAAGAGAAGGAAGAATATTTTCGGGAGAAGTTCCTTATCAAATCAAAAGATACAACTTGAAAAAAATTCCAAGATTGAAAACTAAAATAATGGTCAATATTGGAGCACCAGAGATTGCTTTTAAAACCTCGTTTTTGCCAACAGACGGGGTAGGATTAGCCAGAATTGAATTTATTTTAGCTGAGAAAATCAGAATTCATCCATTGGCTTTGTATCATTATAAAAAAATCAAAGACAAAAAATTGAAAGCAAAAATTGCTGAAATTACCATTGAGCACAAAGATAAAAAAGAGTATTTTGTTAAAGAACTGGCCGAAGGTATTGCTCAAATCTCGGCAGCTTTTTATCCTAAGGAGGTAATTGTTAGATTTTCTGATTTTAAAACAAATGAATACAAGAATTTAATTGGAGGTAAACTTTTTGAAAAAGAAGAGACAAATCCAATGTTAGGCTTTAGAGGAGCCAGCCGTTATCTAAATAAAGATTTTCAACCAGCTTTTGAGATGGAATGCCAATCGATTAAAAGAGTTCGAGAGAAATTTGGCTTAAAAAATGTTTCGCTGATGATTCCTTTTTGCCGAACTTTAAAAGAGGGCAAAGAAGTGTTAGAATTAATGAAGAAATTTGGATTAGAAAGAGGGAAGGATGGTCTTAAGGTTTATGTAATGTGCGAAATTCCTTCAAATATTATTTTAGCAGATGAATTTTTGGAAATTTGCGATGGTTATTCAATTGGCTCCAACGATTTAACTCAGTTATCTTTGGGAATAGATAGAGATTCAGCTCTAGTAGCCAAAATTGCTGATGAAAGAGACCCGACAATTAAAAAAATGGTCAAAAAGGTAATAACCATTTGCAATTTAAAAGGAAAGTATTGCGGAATCTGCGGTGATGCACCTTCTACATTTCCTAAATTCGCTGAATTTTTAGTTCAACAAAGGATAGAGTCAATATCTTTGAATCCTGATACTGTAATTAAAACAATTTTAAATTTAGCCAAGAAGAAGTAAGAACCTCTCGCTTCGCTAATATCGAGAACTTTCCACGGAGCGGGAGTTCCCGACCGAGGGTTGTAGTTTTAAATTAAATATGTTTGACATTATAACTTTTGGCTCAGCTACTTGGGATATTTTTTTAAGACTGAAAAAGTTTTCTGTCCAAGAAGAACCGGCTTGGGGCTGGCATATAGTAAAAGATAAAAAATTTATTACTAGTAAAGGTATCTGCTTTAATTCAGGTTCAAAAGTTAATGTGGAAGATATCTATTTTTCCTCCGGAGGAGGAGGAACAAATACAGCTGCTACTTTCTCAAAGCAAGGGTTCAAAGTGGCCTATTGTGCGACGGTAGGTGATGATATTTCGGGAAGCGAGATTATTGAGGAGCTGAGGAGGTTAAGAATAGATGCCCGTTTCGTTTTTAAGACAAATTTAAAACCAACTAACCATTCAGTTATTTTAAACAGTGGTTCAAGAACAGACCGAACTATTTTGGTTTACCGGGGAGCTTCAGAACTATTAGGAAAGAAAGATATTCCTTGGGAAAAATTAAAGGCAAAATGGTTTTACTTAGCTCCTCTTTCGGGAAAACTTTGCAAGATTACAGAAGATATCATTAATTTTGCCTATAAGAATGAGATTAAAATTGCTTTTAATCCCGGTAATTCTCAACTTTCTTTACCCTCAAAAACCCTGAAAAGAATTCTAAAAAAGGTTGATATTTTAATTTTAAACCAAGAAGAGGCCTCTTTATTGACTAAAATTCCTTTTTTTTATGAAAAGGAGATTTTTAAGAAGATTAATAAATTATGTTCAGGAATTGCCATAATGACAAAAGGGTCCAAAGGCGTGGTAGTTTCAGATGGAAAGTATCTTTACCGAGCCGATATTCTAAAAATAAAAGTAATTGATGGAACGGGAGCTGGAGATTCTTTTGGTGCGGGATTTGTTTCAGGTTTTATCCGGACTAAAAAGAACATCGAAAAGGCTATCCAATTAGCTACGGCTAACGCTAATTCCTGTCTCACGGAATGGGGAGCTAAAAAAGGATTACTGAAAAAGAATAAAAAATTTAAAAGAATAAAAGTCCAAAGAAAATGAACTTAAAGTCTTATCTTAAGAGAGCCCAAAAAGAAAAATGGGCGGTTGGACAATTTAATTTTTCAACTGTTGAACAATTAAGGGGAATTTTAGAGGCAGCCAAAAACACTAGAAGCCCTGTAATTTTAGGAACTTCAGAAGGAGAAAGTAAATACTTGGGATTAAAAGAAATTTTAGCTTTAGTTGAAATTTCCAAAACAAAATATAATATCCCTGTTTTTTTGAATCTTGACCACGGAAAAGATTTAGAATGGATAAAACAGGCCATTGACTATGGATATTCAGCGGTCCATTTTGATGGCTCAGAATTTCCTTTTGAAAAAAATATAAAATATGCTAAAAAAATAGCAGATTATGCTAATAAAAAAGGAGTTTTAGTCGAAGGGGAATTGGGTTATATGAGAGGAGAATCAGGATTTCATAGAAAAAAGATGAAAATAAAAAAAGGAGATTTAACTTCACCAGAGAAAGTAGAGAAATTTGTCAAAGAAACAAGAGTAGACAGTTTGGCCCCAGTTTTTGGAAATATTCATGGGATATATACTGGAATACCAAGGCTTGATTTCCAGAGATTAAAAGAAATTAACAAGAAAACAACTGCCTTCTTGGTTTTACACGGAGGATCAGGCATTTTAAAAACAGAGATTAAAAAGGCTATAAAACTTGGCATTGTAAAAATTAATATCAATACTGAGTTAAGATTGGTTTGGAAAGAAACCTTAGAGAAATCTTTAAAAACCAAAGAAGTTAAACCTTATAAAATTTTAGCTCAAGTTCAAAGAGCTGTTCAAAGAAAGGTCGAAGAAAAAATAAATTTATTTGGCAGTAAAAACAAGGTATTAAAAATATAAAAGAATAAGCTTCTAGATGAAAAAACTTCTCACCTCAATTATCTTAATAATCTTTCTAATTTTTTTGGGGATTGGTTGGTTGGGTTGGAGCAGATATCAGACAGCGGTAAGGGGAATTTTGATTTTCACTAACCAAAAAGAATATGCCAGAGGAGATAATCCGAAAATAAAGATTAAAAATAATTTAAGAAAACCTGTCTGTCTTTCTTCTTGTTATCCTTATTATTTAGAAAAAAATAACGGGTCTTTGGAGTCTTATCTGTATGGCAATTGTCTTTTTCCCGATCTGGCTGAAATCTGTATTGAGCCCGGAGAAGTTAAAGCTTTCGAGCTTCTTTTAGATAAAATGGAAATTGCACAAACTACTCACCGAGTCGCAGTGCCTGCCTGCATTGGTTGCGTCTTAAAAGAAAATTTCAGAAAAGATAAAATTTTTTATTCCAATAAATTCACCATTAGGTAAAAAGAGAAATGTTAAGTTTATCAGCAAATATTCGAAAAACTCTTGGTAAGAAAACTAAATCCTTAAGAAAAAAGGATATTTTGCCTGGGATTTTATATGGACCGAAAATTAAACCTCTGGTCTTAGAAATTGATTTAAAAGAATTTGAAAAAATTTATAAAGAGGCTGGAGAAAGTTCTTTAATTTCTCTCCAAGTGGATAATCGCAAGGTATCAGTTTTAATCCATGAAATTCAACGGGACCCTTTATCTTTAAAGCCAATTCATATCGATTTCTACAAACCATCTTTAGAAAAAGAAATTACAGCTGCAGTAGCAATAATTTTTGAAGGGGAGTCTCGGGCAGTAGAAGAATTAGGCGGAACTTTGGTCCGAGAGATTTCAGAATTAGAGGTAAAAGCTCTTCCTCAAAATCTTCCTCACGAGATTAAAGTGAATATAGAAAACTTAAAAACCTTTGAAGATGAGATTTTAATAAAAGACCTGAAAATGCCATCCGGAGTAAAAGTTCAAAAGGGGCCAGATGAGATTGTGGCTGTTATTACTCCACCAGAGAAAGTAGAAGAGGAATTAGCCAAACCAGTTGAAGAAAAAGTAGAAGAGGTGGAAAAGGTAGAAGAAGAGGAAGCAAAAGAAGAGAAAGAGAAGAAAGGAGAAAAAGAAAAGCCAGAAGAATCTAAATAATACTATGAAACTGCGTATTTCAAAATTAATTTTATTATCAATTTTAATTTTGGCTTTTGTCTTGCCGAATTTTCGGAGTTTGGCTCAGACTCCTACTGAAGAAAGAGAGGCCCTTGAGCAGGAACTTAAAGAGTTAGAAGAGAAGATCGCTCAATACGAAAAAGATATTACAAAGACCGAACAAGAAAAGAAAACTCTTCAAAATCAAATTTATTCTTTAAGAAAAAGAATTGAGCAATTAGACTTTCAAATTCGCCAGAGCAATTTAACGATTAGAGACCTTGGTTTTCAAATCAAAGATACCGAGAGCTCAATTGAAGAAACCTCTTTAGAAATTGAAGACTTAAAGCAAAAACTTGCCAATATTTTAAGAGTTATTTACGAAGAGAACCAGAAATCTCTTATCGAAATTTTAGTTTCCGAACCCAAACTCTCCAATTTTTTTGATAATTTAATAGCTTTGGAGGCTTTAAGTTCTAAAAACCAGGAGCTTCTTGAAAATATCAAAACTTTAAAATCTGACCTCGGGGAGCAAAAGCAATCCTTGGGAGAAGAAAAAGAAGACACGGAAAGAGTGTCTAAAATTCAAGCCCTTCAGAAACAAAAAAGCGAAGCGATAAAAAAAGACCAGGAGTATTTTTTAAAATTAACCGAAGAGGAATACCAACGACAATTAAAAGAAAAGCAAGAAATAGAAAAAAAAGCAGCGGAAATTAGAGCCCGAATTTTTGAATTGGTTGGTGTTCCAAAAGCTCCCAATTTTGGAGAGGCTTTGGATGTTGCCAAATATGTAGAAAGGATAACCGGAGTTAGACCAGCTTTCTTGTTAGCTATTTTACAGCAAGAATCAGCCATTGGAAAGAATGTTGGTCAATGTTATTTAACAAATCCGACTACTGGAGAAGGAACAAGAGTAAGTACTGGAAATATAACACCCCGAACAATGAAACCTACTCGTGATGTCCAACCTTTTTTACAAATTACCAAAGAATTAGGTAGAAACCCTTATAAAACTTTAGTTTCCTGTCCGATGAGTTTTGGTTGGGGAGGGGCAATGGGTCCAGCCCAGTTTATTCCTTCTACCTGGATATTATATAAAGATAGATTACGGAGTATTCTCGGAAAACCGGCAGATCCCTGGAATATCAGAGACGCCTTTTTGGCATCAGGCTTGTATTTATCAGATTATGGAGCTAAAACAAAAACCAGAGATGGTGAATGGAAAGCAGCAATGATTTATTTCTCCGGCTCAACAACAAACTCAGCTTTCTATTGGTACGCAAATAATGTTTTGAAAATAGCCGATGGTTTTGAAAGAGATATTGAGACAATTGAAAAGAGCCGATGATTTTTTTATGTTGAACCCGTGTATTTTTATTGAAGGTTTTTCTGTAAAGCTTTAATAGTTGGCTCTAATTTGCCGTTTAAAATTTCCTCAAGGTTATGCCAGCTTTTTTTAATTCGGTGGTCAGTAACTCTGTCTTGGGGAAAATTGTAGGTTCTGATTTTTTCTGCTCTTTTTGCCCAACCAATCTGTGAGCGTCTTTTGTCTCCGAGTTTTTCTGATTCCTCAATCTCTTTTTTCTCCAAGAGCTTGGCTTCTAAAATTGCCATAGCATTTTCTTTATTTTGTAGTTGATTCCTTTCAGTTTGTGAGGTGACGACAAATCCTGTTGGCAAGTGGGTGATTCTTACGGCAGTTTCACGTTTGTTAACATATTGACCGCCAGGGCCCGAAGCTCTATAAAAATCAATTTTGAGTTCATCGGGTCTTATTTTAATTTGGGCAGATTTAGGTTTTGGCAAGACGGCTACTGAAACAGTTGAGGTATGAGTCCTTCCTGATTTTTCTGTTTCGGGAATTCTCTGTACTCGATGGACGCCGCCTTCGTACTTCATTTTAGAAAAGACGTTGCTATTTTTTAATTCAAAAATAATTTCTTTAAAACCTCCAAGTCCAGTAGGATGGGAATCCAAAATTTTTTGTTTTAAGTTTTGTGATTGAGCATATTTTGAATACATTCTAAAAAGGTCGGCGACAAAGAGAGACGCCTCTTTTCCTCCGGTTCCGGCCCTAATTTCCATAATTACCGATTCTAACTGTTTTGGAGCGTTATCATTGGTCATATTATTTCCTTTTTTGTTTTTTTGCTTTCGTTTTTTCTTTCTTTGCCAATCTCTTTCTGAATTTTTCCACTCTTCCTAGAGTATCAACAATTTTTTCTTTTCCACTATAAAATGGATGACATTTAGAACAAATCTCAACTTCTATAAATTCCTTGGTTGCGCCAACAGTAAAAGTATTGCCGCAAGCGCATTGTACACGGGCGTTAGGATAATATTTAGGATGTATGTCTTTTTTCATCGAGTTTTTACTTATGGGTCAAAGAACATTCTGTTCTTTTCCATCTTCGCTTTTGCTTCGCAAAAGCTCGCTAAACGAAGATAAAGATGAAATCAAAATTTCATCGACCATAATATATTTATATTAACAAGGATCTTATCTTAAATCAAGCCCCGTAGTAGGAATTTGATTTCTATTCTTAAATATGATATATCTAAAAATATGATAAAAACAAAAAAGAAAACAAAAAAGGGGGCGGATTTTAATCTCGACCCTGAGGAAATGGCAGCAGCTGGCCTTCATTTTGGACACCGGAGTTCTAAAGTTCATCCGAAAATGGAGCCCTATCTTTATGGGGTAAGAAATAATGTCCATATTATTGACCTTGAAAAAACAGCTGAAAAACTTAAAGAAGCTCTAAAATTTATTCAAGAACTAATTTCTGAAAATAAAATTTTACTTTTGGTAGGGACAAAAATTCAGGTTAAAGATTTAATCGAGAACCTTGCCAAGGATTGTAGTCTTCCTTATGTTGTAAATAGATGGCTGGGAGGAACTTTTACTAATTTCAAAACTATTTTAAAAAGAATTGAGTATTTCAAAGATTTAGAAAAGAAAAAAGCTGAAGGGGAATTGGAAAAATACACAAAAAAAGAAAGAGCCAAAATTGACCAGGAATTAATAAATTCGGAAATTAAATTTGGTGGAATAAAAAATTTAGAAAA
>Ga0307421_1000584_pt1 | contig 23322 bp, 23 predicted proteins | sample SalMarWE160270MG_FD_202163 | JGI IMG/M metagenome (GOLD analysis project Ga0307421, IMG submission 202163) | Salt marsh sediment microbial communities from the Plum Island Ecosystem LTER, Massachusetts, United States - WE1602-70 | ecosystem: Environmental > Aquatic > Marine > Intertidal zone >...
ATCAATGGATGCGGTTATGAACAGTAGAATCAACAAAATCACTGGAACGAGTGTCTTGGCCCCGAGTACGACAGAGGCCATCAGGACCAGGGCGGCGATATAGAGATTTTTCCTCTGAATGAACCATCAGGGTAGGATCGAATAACACCTCCCTAGAGAGAACCTCGGGCAGGGATCATTGTCCAAGCCCCAACGTGTCTGGCCTTGAGATATCTATGCTTCTCTGTAAATATTGATGCAGTGAAATCCCGAGATATTCTTATCAGGTATCTTACTTTTTCTAAATTGCATATCGTTGCAAGCTGCATCAGGTTTCAAAAAACATGATTTATCTAGCATATAACTCTCTTATCACAGGTTTTGGTAAGGCTCTGGTCTCTATCAGATATCCAAACCTCCACCAGCCGTTATTATGGCGGACTGTTTGGGGTAAGAAATTCTCCTCACCTGTCTCTGGCTGCTGTGAGAGGAATGCAAAGCACTCATTGTCCGTGACGCCGGGAAAGTCCTTCATTTATTGCTTCAAGGAACGTTAAGCAATCTCTGCACGAGCATCGCCCATTGTTCATTTTTTGGTGCTTACAGTTATTAAACATAGTCAACTACGTCCTGGAATTCAGAAAGAAGCAAGACGAGTTTTCCTGATTGTCGATAATGGATCTGCTCATCGCTGCTTGAAATCCGTCGGTTCCGCGATGAACCAGCGAAGTTCTTTGTCGAGGGAGGACAGCTCGGTTAAGTTGATCCGGAAGCCGGCCTGGGCCAAGGCGTGAGCGACCTCATCTGCCGATCGGAAACGGGCGTCTAGGCCCTTGAAACGCAGGCGGGTGTCCTCCAGCCAACGTTCGAAGGACGGACGCTCTTTTGACGGAATAGTGCAGCGGAGGATAAGGACGCTTTTCCCCCCAGGCAGCATCCGATCGCGAAGGCGCCCCAAGGTGAGCTGCAGGTCCTCATCGGAGAGCATGTGAATCATGTCGAGGAGGAGTGCCGTATCTGCCCTCTCGGGGATTTCGGGGATTGCAGGGGCGTGACCGACTTGAATGACGCCGCGATCGCCCACGACGTGGCCGGCAAAATGGACTCGGCGCCGGTCGGGATCGATGCCGAAGACTCGCGCCGCCGGATAAAGGGCAAGGAGCCAAGCGGCGGGGACGCCGAAACCGCAGCCTATATCCAGGATTATCCGGGGCTTTCCGACAAATTCCGCTAGACGGGGGAACATGGGGTCGAGGAGGATTTTAAACCGCACGAAAATGCGGGTATAGGCTTCCATGTGTCGATAGCGTTTTAAAACGCGCTGAAAATGTTCCTTTGATCCTGCCATGACGGCCCCCTGAGGCCAGGGTACTGTAGCAAAAATACGTTTGGCGATGGGCGGGACGATTGCGACTGCTCCTAGGAAGGAATACCCGATCCCCAGAAGCAGGGTTAGTCCGATGGTCTTCAGCATGACGTGCGTCGCCAGGGATAACACACCGAAAGCCAGAAAAGTTGTGGCAAAGGATAGGAATATGGATGTCCGGATCAGCGCCAGGGACGGGTGGTCATCGTCCATGTAGCGCTGCCAGGAAACGACCAGATAGAGGGCGTAATCCGTTCCCATGCCGATAACGACGGCGGCAATCATGATGACCGGGATGCCGAGAGGCGCCCCCAGGAGGTTCAAGGTGCCTAGGGTACAAACCAGGGCAAAAACCGTGGGCGCTAGAGCGATGAGCATCAGGGGAATGTCCAGGAGGTATAAAAAAACGATGACAAAGGTCAGAAGGCCAACGATGAGAGCCACCTTGATGAATCCGTCCATTATGATGCCGCCGAGGCGTTCTCCGAAGAACGCCGGATCAAAGATCTTAGCCGACCCTTCTACCGCCAGATGCTTGTAGAAAGTTTCGCTGTGATAATGCTGTCCCGCCGTGAGAGTGGAGAACATCCGCCAGCCCTTTCCTTCCTTGTCTTGCACAATGCCCATAAGCGGATACAAGGCCTGGGGTATATCTGGCGCAACAGCCTCTTGCGTCTTTATCTGCGCAGAGAAAGGCGCAAAAGCCCCGGCGGCGAATCCGGCCTCGCGGGACGCAAGCGTAAGGTTTCTCTCCAGTGAGTCAATCCGCTCCGGTGTCCAAAAGGAGCGCCATGCGGCAAAATTCTGTTCAGCCCTTTGCCTGCCCGGAAAAACCATGGGGGGCAGGAAGGCCGCGGAGATCACGCCCTTGGTTATCGCGTTTTCAATCAGGGCTGTCAGCTTGTCCCCTTTTTGCCTGATGTCCGAAAGCGTCCTGCCTTCCCCCACAACATAAACCCGGCTAAGGAAATTGCCCCAGATATTCCTGATCAGCTCTTCCGCCGCCGCTGTTTCTGGAGAAATAGAATTCATGGCGTTGAGATCGACATGAAAGGCGGGTTTAGCGAAGAAAAGCATCACCACAAACAAGGCCAGGGCCGCCCAGGCCTTCCTCGGCGCCGTTGCAGACGTTAACATTTTTACCACTTTCCGGAAGGGTGCAAAACCTTCGCGACGGGCAGGGGGCATTCTTGGAAAAACAAAAGGATAGACGGCATGAACGAAAATAAAGGTAAATAAAACGCCCATGGCGGCAAAGACGCCGAGCTGCGTCAGAGCGGGAAATCCGCTCAAAAAAAGGAAGGTAAAACTGACTGCCGAGGTTAGCATGGCCAGCATGCCTAGGGTCCAAACCTCGCGTGAGGTATCCAGACCATGCGTTTCGTAGGGACGATCCAGAAAAAGGAGGTAGGCGATGCCGTAGTCAACGGTAAAGGAAATGATGGCACCGCCGAAGCCGATAGCCAGTATGGAGATGCCTTTCTCAAAAAAGGAATAAATGAAAAGCGCCATGATGGTTCCCGCCAGGGCTGGCAATAATGCCAGCATGCCGATGAACGGCCGGGGAAAGCCAACGATGAGCAGCAGACAAATTGCCAGGGTGGAAAAAAGCATTGCCCTCTGGGTGTCGCTCTTGGCGGCTATTTCATTGTCCAGGGCAGCTCGGTAGGCACCCATGGGTGTTAGGGAAAAGGAGACGCCTTTTGCCGCATAGATTTTCTCAAGATCGGCGGAGATAGCAGTGAATAGCCGGGCTGCCTGATGCGCAAAGGGAGGGACAATGATCTGGGTTGCCGGTTCGGCCATCAGCAGGGTATGCTGCCCGTCGGCGGAAACAAGGCGCCCTCTTTGAATTTTAATCCCCCTGCCGGGGGCGAGAGGGGCCAGGCGGGCAAGGACGAGGTTTCGCAGCCCCAGGGGATCGCGGGCGATGAGATCGGCCTGACCGATGCCCTCAAAGTTTTGGAGATGATTGACCAGACCTTTAAGGTGTATCTGCATGTGCCGGAAATCAAGGAGCATTTTGACGCGCGTATCTAACTCCTTGGCTGTGAACAGGACGGGAAGATGCTGCGAAATGACCGTCACCAGTTCAGGGTAATGCTGGAATGCCTCATCCATCCCGACTTGCCGGAATAGGCCGCTTTCCCGAAGCCTTTTTTCCACTAGGGAAGCCCCTCCCAGCAAATGTCCCATATCGTGGGGCCAGCAACTGAGGTCGACGACGATCCGATTCTGGAGGGGATGATGGGAGATGACGTAACGCGCGTCGGCGATGACCGGGTCATTGCCGGGCAGTGTATTGATGATATTCGTCTCAATCGTGAGGCGTTGTTGCGTGATCCATGCAAGGGCAATGATAGCCAAGGCGACAATGATCACAAAGGGCCAGCGGAGGGGATAGCGCTTCAATTTAGCAAATCTCTTCAATCGTCGGCCCGCCTCCCCACATGTACCGTCAATCCTAGGGCTTCTCGGTAGCGTGTCTCCAGCATGTAGGCATACTGCCGCTCTTTACCGTATTCGGGAGGTGCCATGGGCTCCCAAAATTCCAATTGAATAGAGGATGTTTCAAAGGGAGGATAGCGCCACTTGCCCCCATGGGTGAAAAAGGGCGGATCGTTTCTAATGAGCACCGGCTGGATCGGCACGTTCGCCATCCGGGCCAGCCTGAACAGACCATGCTTGAATGGGCGGAGCTCGCCTTTGGGTGAGCGGGTGCCCTCCGGGAAAATCAGGAATTTATAGCCCGTCTGCATCATGTCTCTGGCTTCCAGAAGTGTGGCAACGGGGCTCATATTGTCTGCCTTCTGGGCGGGGATGTAGCCGGATAGTTTAAAAATCTTACCCAGAGGTAAATCAACAGCCAAGCTGCTTTTGACTATCATGGAAAGCACGGGGATGCGGCGAATGAGATAAAGGACGTCGAATAGTCCGGGGTGATTGGCGACAATCAAGGAGGGACCCGGATAAAGACTGCCGATGGGCGCCTTTTCACAAAGAAGGCCGAATACTTTGAGCAGGAAAAGCCAAATTCCGAACAGGAAGCTGTGGACGCTCTGCATCATGTAGGGCTGGGGTCCGGTTATCAAGGACAGCAGCCATAAAACCGGAAAAACAAAAACCAGTTCCAACAAAATGCCCGCAAAAAATAGGCCGAAGAGGGCCAACATGACAGCGCCCTTGATGCGGCGAACAAACCTTACCCACATGCCAAATCTGCCTCGTTAGAGGGGTAGGGTTTTTTGGGGTAAAAAAGCAATAGCCCATGTACCCGGCCCCATATGAACGCTAGACGTGAGCGATATCTGCTGAAAAATGATGCGTGCCTGAGGATACCGATTCCTGATGGGGCCTTCGACCTGGTCCTTCAGCCAGTCTATGTTATCCGTATATTCCAGCATGACGATGGCATCGGTGTAATTGGTCATAAACGCATCCAGGTGTTTAAAGGCAAAGGTTAACTGATCCTTGGCGTTTCTGGCGATGCCCGCTTTGATGGCGCCATGAGGCATTGGGGTGACTATGGGCTTGATATGCAACATATCGCCGAAAAACGCGCCCGTTTTGGACATGCGCCCGCCGGCGACGAGATACTGAAGCTTTTCTAAAAAAATATACTCCTCACATTGTTCGACAGCCTGTTTAGCATAACAGATAACCGCATCGGGATCATCAGTTTCCAGGCTGAACTCAGCTACGGCGCGCGCTGCAAGCCCCAGCTTCCCGGAGGCGATGCCAGTGTCTATGACTGTCAGCCTCCCTTCGGGGTCATGTTCTTTTTTCCAATCCATAACGACGTCGTGATTTCCTGTATAAACCGAGCCCACGCAGAGATACAGGACGCGGGGGAAAAGGCTTAAAACCTTTTGATACTGTTGATACTGTTCAAAGGTCGAAGCCCGCGACGTGGATGCCTTAACCCCCTGGCGCATGGCCGCCAGTACGTTGAGGGGATTGTGATAGGTTTCGGGCAGGCACAAATCGCCGACGGTGATATAGCTATCCAGCAGCGTGACATTAAGTTCACGGGCGTCGTCCCTTGTCATGGAGCCGGCGGCATCGGTCATTATATGGATCGCCTGCTTGCGCTCCCCGCGAGAGAAACGGCGGGCCTGCTCGGCCATATCTTCTTCCGCCCAGGCCACAATATTGCCCAGCTCCTCCAGCTGCTTTTTGGCCTCTCGGGTATTTCCGGCGTGAAAGTGCAGTTTCAGATATTCGCCGTCCTCGATCATCACGACGGATTCGCCGAGTGCAGACAACTCGGAGGAGGCTCCTTTAATCGCTTCTCTCTTAACAATGGTATCCACACAAAAGCCTTCCGCCTGCGTATCGGAGGGAACCGCCGGTTTGAGGAATTCTTTGAATTTTCCGCTTAGGCTGTCTGGAACCGGATCCCGACCGGCCAGATATTTCAGGCTGGAATCGAAAAAGACAAACATGCCCAGAGCACCGGCATCCACAACGCCGGCTTTTTTGATTTCCGGAAGACCCGTGGATGTTTTCTTTACCGCCTCTTCCAGGTCAATCATGACCTTGTCCAGCCACAGCCCTGCAGGGTCCTGGGGATTTTTTTGCAACGAGTTAACGAGAACATCGAAAAACTCAAGGATGGTGCCAGGTTTGGGATCGGGTACGGCCTGGTATGCCAAATCGCGTCCTTTGCGGCAGGGAATTGCCAGATCGGTCATCTCTTGGATGGTAAGAAAGCCGGACATGAAGCACGCCACTATATTGCCGGAATTTCCCCGTGCCTTCATCATCAAGGCCCTGGTGAGATCGGGCAGAGCGGCGATTTTCTGCTTGAAAGGCGCCAGACTGATAACCAAATTGCGGCCCGTGTCGCCGTCCGGCACGGGAAAGACGTTTATCCTGTCCAGGATATCCGCCCAGGCCACAACCTTTTCACTACCCAAAGCCAGGGCTTCCATTAAATGATCCTGCATCATCAACTATCCCTCATTCATTTCAGCGTCCAAAAAGATAGATTCAAATACATGCCATTGATAGGGGTATTTTCCCACAGCCTCCTCCAGATTTGAAGCGTAAATTTGCGCCGACTCTTGGATGGCGTCGTTCCTTTTTTCTCTCGATGCCGCCTTTACATATCTCGGCGGAAAGATTTGGAACTTGTATTTACCTCTGCCGAGACGGAAAGTGAACAATGTTAAGACCGGCGCACCGGACACCAAAGCCAGTGTGTGGGGTCCTGCGGGCAAAAACATATGGCGGCCAAAGAAGTTAGCCGTAAGGCGAGAGCCCAGATCCGTCCAGCCGATGTCGCCGGCAATACACAAAAAGCCCCCGCCACGGATAAATTTCAGGGCTTCTATACCCGTAAAAAGGGATTCCGGATCTCCCGGTTGTGAGACAAGGATTTTCAGGCCGTCGTACTCAAGTTCTTCGCGGTTCTTATGGGCAACGACCTTGGCCTCCCGTTCGCCCATGATGAGCATCACCTTAAAACCACTCCGCCGAAAGACCCGGGCGGCGATGCCCCAATTACCAATGTGCGATATGATGATGATCCCGCCCTTTCCGGCTTGGGCTGCCTCCTCTATATGAAAGTGGCCTTCGTTCGTATAATTCAAGGAACTGCCGAAAGAAAAGGCCATTTCGTCGCATTCGCTTTGCGCCTCATCGTGGAACTGCCGCCAGACGCAGTTCAGATGAAACAGGTGGCTCCTGTCGTTAAAAACCGTTCGATAAAAGGCAAGACTGGCACGCACGCGGTTGGGAGCAAAAAAGAAATAGCCTGCCGCAATAAGCCAGGCCACAAGCCGCACGACCCACATGCCAAAATTGCGCCCGAACCAGTACAAGAAACTGTTTGCCAGTTTTTTCACTTGATACCACATGGCAGGGATATCATCAGAAATGAATTCATTTGTCCAGCGGATAATTGTTTAATGGGTAATTATTTCTTTGATTTAAAAAATCCTTTTGAGTAAGATCGCTCTACACGTTTTTCCGTTACAAAAGATACCCGAAAGATACGGGCTATTTGTTTGATATTTGGGGGGAAGGTGTTGGTGCTGACCCATGAGACGTTTGCTTATCTTATATACAGGCATGGCACTGGCAATCTCTTTTCTGTCCGCTGATTGCTTAGCCGCCGGTTTTACAAGAGAAGCCATTGAGTTTGAGGCCAGGTCGCTTATGAACCGGATGGAGATCACCCGAGACGTGAGCTATGAACTGAAAAAAAGGCTAAAAGCTGCGCTGGAAGACTCTGCCCTGAGTGAGGTCATAGATGCCAGGGGTGTCTGCGCGGTTTTCGCGTACTCTTCCGGCGAAGGAGGGGTTTTTGTGAAATATATGGAGGGCGACGGGTTAATAAGTTTCATCGGCGGCCGTCAGGCAGCCCCTGTTTCGCTGCGCAGCCTGGGTATCGGCGCCATGATCGGTGGATCCGCGCAGTGGGGGATCGGCCTGGTAATCGGCCGGGTTGATGAACAAGACTTCGGCGGCCGCTACAAGGGCGGTGTAAGAACCGCAACGGCGGGGGAGGCTGCAACAAAGGCTATGATTTATTTTTCCCGTACCAGAGGAGAAGAAACCCAAGAAATCTATGTCATTTCCACGGGACGAGGTCTGTCTGCGGATGTCGGCGGCGTGATCATTAGCATCACCCCGTCCTGGTAAACCTTTGTGCACGGTATCTTACGGTTATCTTATTGATGTTGCTGTCGGAAAGAGGATCGATGCGTCTACTGCAACTATAACAAATCATAGCAATTCCATCTTGCCTGAGGAAGGGGCCATTAAGCTTGCATTGTCGAGTCAGTCAACCGAAAGCACGATTAATAAAAACCATCGTCATTGTCTCTTGTCTAGCCATGATCTTGATGGCTATCTATTCAGGGAACCATTGTCAAACGTCAGCCAATGCAGCTGTTAAGGGCGATTCTATAAATACCAAGAAAACGGTCCTGTTAAAAGAAAACGGAGCTGATAGGGAACGAACGGCGCGCTTCTATGATGCCTTGGAACGTCTGATGGACCGGTTCGGTGAAGAGCACGCCCTCTGGCCGGACAATGAGGATAAGCGCCTCATTGAGAAGTTCCTTAACAAAAAGGATGCATTAACCCTCAACAACTGTGTTTTTGGCAGGAACCTCCTGGGTCTGGGTATCGGAGAGACATCGAAAGACGCCGCAGAAGCGCTGAAACAAGGGGCGGTGGACGCCTGGGGAAACCCATACAGTTTGATTTTGACAGGCAGCAAAGAGGCGCCGAAGATATTTGAAACTCTATATGCCATTGGCGTTAATCGCGGTGTACCCCTCTTCAACAGAGATATTAGTGCAAAGGTCTTTGTGTTTCTCAAGGCCGATCTGCACAGCATGTTTGCCGATGTTTTTAAGAATTTTAACGGTACGTCCGTTTTGATCATGGTGCGTGATATTCACATCCTGGGCGCCCCCGGCTCTACAGAAACCGAGTATGACGAGAAGCTCAAACCCGCTCTCTGCGCTGCCGATTGTTTTAACGCAACTGTTTATATCGGTGAAAATGACCCGGTGACGGCTATTATTCCTGAAAGCTTCAGGGATAAGGTGTATTCTATTTTTGGATTCGTTATTCCCAAGTTCAGGGGGAAAGGACGAGAATCCGATGAATGTGAAAATAAAGAGCCTCCGGCCGTGAGGGTGTTTCGTCTCAAGGACTGCAGCCATGATATACCTCAATATCATCTGGGTATGAGGAAATACGGTACGACGATGCTAAAAAGTAAAAATGTCGCACCCTGAAAAGTCGCCCGAAGAACGCCGGGCCCCTTGCTTTATGGTATGCAATGTGGCATATGGAAAAATATCCAAGGGGCACGGTTCAAATAAATAGTAAATGTTGACGAGATTGGAAAGTCATGGACAATAATGGGAGTGCAATTGTACAGCTCGAGTGTCGTTTTGTGACGTGGACATGTTCCAGATCGTCTGGCACGGCAACTATTTGAAATATTTCGACCTTGCCCGGCAGGCGCTGTTTTTCAAATGCGGCCTCGACATGCCCCACACCAGTGAAAAACACTACATATTTCCGGTGATCCGTACCAACGTTAAATACGTTTACCCGCTTAAGTTCAACGACGAATTCATCTGCACGGCGGAAACTAGGGCGGCAAAGGTGAAACTGGTCATCGATTTCGAGATAAGATTGCTGGGAGACGGCCGCTTGTGCGCGACAGGGCGAAACGAACACGCGGCTGTCAGAATGCCGGAGATGGAAATGGAATTCAGCATACTGGAAGACGTAGAAAAGGCATTATAGTCCATCAAACAGGTGAAGCAAGAAGCGCACATCGTTAAAAAATAGATGATAGAAAAAGGTCATTTGAGAATATGGGCGATAAGCTGCGGGTGGTCGTAACAGGGATAGGCCTGAGAACGCCTATCGGCAACACGGTTAAAAATGTGGCGGATGCACTGAAAACAGGGAGAAGCGGTATCCGGTATATGCCTGATTGGGAACATATTGAGCGCATGCGAACGAAAGTGGCTGGTGTTTGCGATATTGAAGGTAAAGAAGCATCCATTCCCAGACACTTCCGTCGCAGCATGGGTCGTGTGGCGATACTGGCCGCTCTTGCGACCATGGATGCGGTTAAAGATTCGGGCATCGGCGAATACGAAATTGCATCTCCTGCATGCGGTGTTTCTTTCGGATCGACGGCGGGCAGCACGAGCGAACAAGTCGTGCAAATGGGGCGCATATTGCAAAATCAAAGTCTCGCCGGTTTTCCTTCCTCTTCCTATTTGAAGTGCATGAGCCACACCTGCGCCAGCAACCTAGCCACCATGTTTCATTGCCGGGGGCCGTTTATTGCCTCCTGTACGGCCTGCGTGTCCGGTTCTCAGGGCATCGGGTTCGGCTATGAAGCCATCTCCCGCGGGAAAGCCCATATCATGATCGCCGGCGGTGCGGAAGAAATGTATTTCATGCACGGCGCCATCTTCGATGTTCTCATGGCGACCTCCAGCAACTTTAACGGCCGTCCCCAAGAAACGCCCAGGCCGTTCGATGTCGCAAGAGACGGCCTGGTTGTCTCGGAAGGCGCCGGATGCCTTATATTGGAGGAATATCAGCACGCCCGAAAGCGGAGTGCGAATATCTATGCCGAGATTTTGGGATACTGGACGAATTCAAGCGGCATGCACTTGACCGACTCCGACCCGGAGAGCTTGGAGGAATGCATGCGTGCGGCGCTTAAAGATGCAGGCGTCCGGGCGGAAGATGTGGAACATGTCTGCGCCCATGCCACGGCTACGAAAGGCGGGGATAAAGCGGAAGCCATAGCGACGCAACGCGTTTACGGATCAAAGACGCCGGTGACAGCCCTTAAGGGTAATACAGGTCATACCTTAGGGGCGAGCGGTGCCATCGAGGCCATCTGCGCCATCCTCATGGGCCGGGAAGGGTTCATGTCTCACACGTTAAATCTCGTGGAACCGGACCCTGATTTTCCCTCTCTGTACCACATCATGAAAGAACCGCTGGATAAGGGATTTTCCCTAGGGGTAAACAACAACTTCGCCTTCGGAGGCGTCAACACCTCTCTGGTGATCAAAAACTTCCTGCCCTGAAAGAAATCTACAACTTATTGAAGGATATCTCTATTTTCATTTCATTGATAAAGAACAGAAAGCAATCCGTTTTTTTATTTTTATTACGAACTGTTCTTGGGCACCCGCAGCTTTCGGGGTAAAAGCAGCCTTTTTGTGAGCAGGCGGCTGAAGACGGCGGTGTTGCGCCAAAAGTCCATACCCGGTTGAAAATAGGAAATGCGATGACCGGTCAGGCGATATTGGGTCGATATATCGACTTCAATGATGTTCATTTTCGCCCAGGCGGCGAGGACAAGCACTTCCACCTCGAACTGAAATCGCCGGCCACGGGGATTCAGCCACAAGACCTCAGGAAGGGGATAAAGGCGAAAGCCGCTTTGCGTATCGGACAGAATCATACCGCTACAGGCCCAGACCCAGAAATTGGAAAACCCGCGGCCCCACCGGCTTGTCCAGGGTGCGCCTTTTTCCAGCATGTGTGTGCGCCTGCCCACGATGAACGGTCTGGCGCCGGTAGGGACAGCCTTGATGAGCGCAAGGGCGTCGGTGGGATCGTGCTGGCCGTCGGCGTCGAGGGTGATTACCCAATCGGCGAGAGGTGCGGCGGCCGCAAATCCTGTCATGAGGGCGGCGCCCTTGCCCTGGTTGACGGCGTGGCGGATTACAATTATACCGCTTAAGCCTTCGAGCACTTTAGGTGTAGCGTCTGTGGAACCGTCGTCGATAACAAATAGGGGGCGCTTGAAGGCAAGGACCTTGCCGATCACGGTGCCAATGGCCTCAGCATGATTATAAACAGGGATTATGAAGACAGTCCGAGATAAAACAGCGGCGGCGTTAGTAGGCAGTGATGTCGTCGCCCCTGTAACGTCTCCGAATGTGGGGGCCGCGTCACCCCTGGAGCTCTCATGTATTGAATGGTCGATAATCGGCTTTAAGGGCGTTGGCCCATCCATATCATTGCTTAGCCGCCATTTCGGCTGCGGCCTTGAAATATGCGTTCTTGAATTCCGGATCGGTCAGGATCGTTTCGATCAGCCTATTTGTCATGTCGTAGGCTCGCTTTTCCAGGTTTTCCGGTGTACGCTGTTTTTCACCCAGTGGTTCGGCGACAACGGAGTATGTTTTGATGAAAACAAGGTTGCCAAATTTCTGGAGATTCACCTCGCCCTCAAACCGGTCATCCGTGATGGACTTCAAGGTCATCCACATGGCCGGAGCTTGGGAATCCGGTCTGTCCACGTTCGATACTTCCATGCCCAGATTCATCATGGCCTTCTGAAAAGAATACCAGAAGTAATTATGAATCAGGGAATCGCCTCCGTAAGTGAATTTTTTATCAGGGCTGTAATAATACCAGATGGTGGTGTTTTGGGCCTGATTGTTAAAATTCATGAGATAAATTTTCTTTCCCTTGTAAACGCTTAAGCCCCCGCTTAACGCCGGGGAATATCTCTTGAGCTCGATCTTTGTCCCCTCCAAGCCGACGGAGCATGCGCAAAGAAGACCGCACAACAGTAAAATCGCCGAGATTGCAAAATATTTTAACCGCAGCATAGCCTTTACCTCCTGATCATAGGATATAGGAGCGAGGGTTAAAAGCCGATGAATTGTAACAGGTAAATAGTGAAGAGCCTCAAGCTTGATGCCTTTGCAAAAAGCCGATTAAGTCTCTGAATCGTCATTCCGGCAAAAGTCGGAATCCAGAAAACTTGAATAATTAAAAACCACCTGGGCGCCGGTTTTCACCGGTGTGACGATTTGCGGGCTGATTACAAGACGATGACGTTTGATAAAACGGGTCACCAATTACAATCTATTCGTGCCTCGCGCCTTATTCTTGTTTATCTTCTACTGAGGATTGTTGAAAAGTCAACAGTTATTTTCTCTGTTATTTTCTCTGCTTGCGATTGCAGGCTTTCCGGTGATATAGAAGACGCAACGGATCATGTTGGAGGAAATCAATCTTTTCCAAAATTCAAATCGTCAAGGAGAAATACAGTCCATTGAGCCGGTTTTATTGGTCGTCGATCGCCTTTCTTTTATCAGCGGGGATATCCTTTCTGACATTTTCGGGCATTGCGAGAACCGCCATCATGGTGTCCCTGCTTTTGGCCTATCTCGTTGTTTTTAGCCTGGGTGTATTCGTTTTGCGCTTGAACTTCTTTTGCCGTACCATCTGCCGGGGAAAAACAGGCGGCATGCTGGTTTCTCTCACCTTTGACGACGGTCCCGATCCGGTGACAACCCCGGCCGTTTTAGATGTTCTCGCTAAATACGGCCTGAATGCTGCTTTCTTCTGTGTCGGTGAAAAAGCGGCGCGATACCCACCAATCGCCCGGCGCATAGAGGATGAGGGACACGTTATTGCCAACCATACCTATCATCATTTCTGGTGGACGAATTTTTTGGGATCGAAGGGTTTAACTAGGGAAATGGCAGAAACCCAGGAAACGATTCAGGGCGCCACGGGGAAAATCCCCGCATTTTTCAGGCCCCCCATGGGTTTAACCAACCCCCACATGGCAAAGGCCCTTCATCACAACGGTCTGACCTGCGTCGGCTGGGACGTGCGCACCTTCGATACAGGGCGGACAAATAAGCAGGTCCTCGACACCATAGCTCGCAAAACTAGGGGCGGATCAATTATTCTCCTCCATGACACGTCGCGATCTCCCGGGGACATGACCGAACTCCTTCAGGACGTTATCGCAGTCTTGAAGAACAGGGGTTTTACTTTTTCTGCTCTTGACGACCTCTTGCGGATTGAGCCGTATCAGGAAAATAAAGATGCGAAACTAAAAAGGGTGCCCGCAAGGATAGTGGTGCGCCTGACCGGCTGGCTGGCACAGACAGGATTTATCCGGAAAGCCCTTGCTGATGACGTAACACTCGATTTCTTAAAACAGCGTCCTACGCCTAAATTTATCATCGGTATTTCCCTGGTGGGCATCAGTTACGGTATCGGTTGGCCCGCCGTGGCTTTTTTCACATTTCTGGCCATCTATCTGAATATGAAGCTAATCGCTCTTTTGGGCCTAGTCAGTTACATTTTTTCGCACCTTGTTTTTTTTGCCGGGGCGGCGCTAGCCGGTGTGGAAGGTATCAGATACGGACGCATCTTCATGCACTGGGTCATGCACAAGTTCGCATTGTGGTTGACGAAGAAGGCTTCGCCGGATATGGGGGAAGGTGCCAACGACTAAAAAAAGCGGCGAAAATGATATTATAGAAAAAAGTTGGATTTTGCTTCAACATATCATTCCCGCGAAGGCGGGAATTCAGGGTTTAACTGACTAGATCCCGGATCAAGTCCGGGATGACAGGAAGTTTATTTTCTTCGGTTAATAAAAAAGAGAGTTTTTAAATTTTTTATTTACCTGTCTTGGAGGACGTATTGTTAATGGAAAAACTGAAAATCATGATCTGGCTTCTGTCTCTTGCTTATTTGGCAGGGTCCGTCAATTTTTCCATTATGCTCTTTAAAGTTTTCGGCAAGGAAGACCCGCGAAAAAACTTTAGCGGGAACGCCGGAACGGCAAACGTCATCAGGCAATCGGGCTATGTCTGGGGCATTCTTATCCTTCTTCTGGATGTAGGCCGAGCGGCCCTCATCGCCTTCCTTGCTGATATGCTCCTGAAAGATGCCCTCACCGTCTGGGTGGGTTTATTCTTACTCATCGGCAACCGCTATCCCGTATTTCACAATTTCAAAGGCGGCAAAGGGGTGGCGACCTACCTCGGCTTTACCGCCGCCGTCGCCCCAGTCTTTGCTGCCGCTGCCTGCCTCACCTGGGTTGTGGTTTATGCCGTCGCACGCATCACTTTCATTGGGTCCCTTTTTATGATCGCCGTCATGGGCACGGGCATCATGCAGCGTTATCATTGGGAAGCCTGCGCCCTGACCGGCACGATCTTACACCTATCGCTCATCATCTATGCCCATCGTTCGAATATTACAGCTTATCTGGCCTCCAGAAAAAATAAGATTCATCCGTTTCTCACGTAGTTGGGTGTACAGTAATGATCTTTTATGGAATTCTCCCCAATTGTGACACAGTTTCTTCGCCGGACTACCGGATATTTTGTGAGTTCATTAAACTTGACAAAAAAGAATTTACACTGTTAGATAAAACTTTATGTAGCATAATGCTGAAAAATGCGGCGTTTTTATAGGGGGTATCTATTTTGCCCGTTGAGATAAAAGATGAAGACATTTTAAAAACCGTCACGAAGTACCTGGTCCAGGATTTTGAAATTCCGGAGGAAAAGATACACCCGGATGCCAATTTATTTACCGATCTGGGCTTAGACAGTGTCGACGCCCTAGACTGGTTCGCCACGATGGAGGGGGAAATCAAATTGGCCATCGTTGAGGCAGAAGTTAAAAAAATTTCCTCAGTAAGCGACGTAGTAGCGTATGTCAAGAGAAACCGACCAGCTGGTGCATGAAAAGGTTTTGCAGAGCCAACTGCCCATTTTTGACCTTATGAAAAAAGCCGGTCGTATTAAGGCCAAGGCCCTATTTCCTCCCGACGCCGTGTGGTTTCAGGGCCACTTTCCCGCTATCGGCATCCTGCCCTGTGTCACCGTAACCGCCCTGGCCGTGGAACCTCTGCTAAGGCATTCGCAGGCCATGGGGCGCCTGCTTAAAATTGTCGGTTTTTCCAGGGTACGGATCAAGATGCTGACTTTTCCGGATGAATTGCTTTCGATTTCTATAGAAGAGATGCCGCCGGCCAAAGAGGCGAAGCTTGCCTTTGAAATAGCCTGTGGGGACGACAAAATCTGCCAAGGAAGAGCGCTGGTGACGGAAAAATAAATGTGATAGATAAAGAAAGAAAATGCTCGAACTCTTAGATGCATTGAAAAAGAAGATCGTCTCCGAGCTTGGGCTGACGGATATAAGACCTGAAGATATTAGAGACGATGAGACGTTCTTTCAGAACGGATTAGGGTTGACTTCCGTCGACCTACTTTTGCTGATCGCCGTTCTGGATTACGATTACGGTATCCTTATCGACAACAAGCAACTCGGCGAAAAGGTTTTCCAAAATTTAACGACCCTGGCCGAATACATCATGCAAAACAGGAGAAGGCAAGATGACCGGCAAGCCCTGGCTGAAAAGCTATGAACCGCATGTCCCTGCGCATATCGACTATCCGCCGATTACGATCCCGCAGTTCCTGCTTGATACAAGCATAGATTATCCTCAATACATCGCCACAACCTTCAATGACACTGATATTACGTACGGCGAGTTGAATGCTAAGGTAAACGGGATAGCCCACGCCCTTACGGCACTGGACGTCAAGAAAGGCGACCGCTGCGCCTTGTTTTTGCCCAACACGCCCACCTACGTCATGGCTTATTATGCCATCCTTAAGATCGGCGCTGTCGTCGTGAACATCAATGTGGGAATCCAGGGGGAGGAACTTGCCGATTTGCTCCGAACATCGGAAGCGACGGTGATGATCTCCCTCGATGTTTTTATCCAGAACATCTACAAGACAATAAAAAAGACGCCGCTCAGAACGATCATCATCTATTCCGTCTTCGGCTTGGAGCAGAAGATGAAATTCGACGGCGTGCCGCACCCCCTCATTTTTAACGACCTTGTGGCCGTCCATCCGGCAGGGGAACCTGCTTGGGCTTGCCAGCCCGAGGATCTGGCCGTTCTCCAGTTCACTAGCGGCGCGACGGGAAGTCCCAAGGCGGCCATGCTGACCCATAAAAATATCGTAGCCAACATCATGCAGACCGTCTCCTGGGTCAACATTGCCGAAGCGGGCAACGACGCCGTTTTGTGCATTATTCCTTTCTTTCATGTCTTCGGCATGAATGCCTGCCTGAACCTCGCGGTGCGGAAAGGGTACCGCATGATCCTGATGCCGCGCTTTGACTGGCTCGACATGATCCCGCTTTTTGCCATGATAGAAAAATACTCACCCATATATCTACCTGCAGTGCCGAGTCTCTGGACAGCGCTTATGATGTCGCCCCGTGCAACGAGGGAGCTATTTTCACCCCTACTTATGGCCGTTAGCGGAGGGGCGCCCCTGCCTGCGAGGGTCTATGATCAATACGAAGCCTTAACGGGCCGGAAAATTTACGAGGCTTACGGCCTTTCCGAAGCGTCATCCGCCGCCCTTTTTGTCCCCCATCCGCAGGGTGCGCCCCGCGGGAGCATTGGCGTCCCCCTGCCCGACACGGAGGCTCGCATCGTCGATGTCGAAACGGCTACGCAAGAACTCCCCATCGGCGAGGTGGGGGAGATGATCATCAAAGGTCCTCAGATAATGGAGGGCTACTATGGAAACGCGATGCTGACCCGGCAGGTGCTGCGCGACGGATGGCTTTTTACAGGCGATCTTGCCCGCATGGACGTTGCAGGGTTTTTTTATTTGGTGGACAGAAAAGACGATCTGATCATCACGAGCGGTTTTAACGTCTACCCCAGCAGCATAGAGGACGTGCTCGTCAAGCACCCCGCAGTGAAGGAGGCAGTCGTTGTCGGTGTGCCGGACCGCATCCGGGGCCAGGCCGTAACGGCTTACATTGTCCCGGAAGATGAGCAAAAAACTTACAGGGAAGACATCCTTGCTTTCTGCCGGGAAAACCTGCCTCATTTTAAAGTTCCCCGGGCTGTCCATTTCGTGAAACAAATCCCCCGCAACCCCATCGGTAAACCCTTACGTAAGTTTTTAAAGCCGGAGGGGGAAGGGCAGGATTAATATGGACGCAAGAGACCTGCCGGCTATCGAAGTCCTCCTGCCCCATCGGACCCCCATGCGGCTTGTCGACGGCGTCCTTGAGATTGATGAAAACCACATCCGGACCTTTTCGGTCGTTAAAGAAACCTGGCCCCTTTGCTCAGGCAGAGGCGCAGAGATGATCCTTGCTGTTGAAATCATCGCTCAGTCCGCTACCGCGCTTTACCACCAGAGAAAAAAACGCTTGGGCGTACCGCAAATCGATTTTCTCGTAGGGATCAAGGACGCCCGTTTCCACGGGGAAATCCTTCAACTCCACGGGGAACTTACAGCAGATGTCAGGATCATTTCTGCTATCGGCAATTACGGGATATTCCAGGGCAACGTAAAACACGGCGCGGAAATCCTTTGCGAAGCTATCGTCCAGGGTTTGGAGCCTGAAGAGGAATTATGGAAATCAATCACGAGCAGCCGAAGGGGGGTTATAGCCGATGGCTGAACAAAAGACGGCCCTGATTACTGGCGGGGGACGCGGCATCGGCAGGTCTGCTTGCCTGGAATTGGCTAAAGCGGGTTATTACGTCTGCATCAATTACCACACCAATGAAGCGGCGGCTAAAGAAACCCTGGCCATGGTCATGGAGGCGGGCGGCAAGGGTGGACTGTGTCCTTTTGATGTGACGGACCGTGACGGCGCTTTATCATGCCTGACGGCGCTCTCTGATCGCGTCGGCTTCATAGAGACACTGATCAACAACGCCGGTGTTGCGGCGGACGGCCTCTTCGGCCTTATGCCGCCGGAGGATTGGCATCAGGTCATCGACACGGCTCTGAGCGGTTTCTATAACGTGACCAAGCCTTTGCTGAAACCGATGTTGGAGAAAAAGCGCGGCGCGATCATCTCCATATCCTCTATTTCCGCCCTCGTGGGAAACCGGGGGCAAACGAACTATGCCGCGGCTAAGGCCGGGCTTATTGGCGCCAGCCGGGCATTGGCCAGCGAAATAGGTCGTGCCGGCGTGCGGGTCAATGTCGTAGCGCCAGGCCTCATAGAAACGGAAATGACCAAAGCCGTTCCCCGGGAGCACATCAAACAACTCATCCCTATGGCAAGGCTGGGGAGGCCGGAAGAGGTCGCGAAGGTCATTGCCTTCCTCTGCTCAGATGCTGCCTCCTATGTGACTGGCCAGGTCATATCTGTCAACGGGGGGATGCTGTAAAGGGGCATCCTGATGAAAAATATAAAAAAAGGCGTTTTGTTGCTTGCCGTCCTGGGCATCTTTGTTGCCGGACCAGTGCGGGCGGCCGATGATTTTGAATCCCTGAGCAAATCCGCACAAAACATCAAAAGCATAAAAGCCGATTTCCTTCAGGAAAAACACCTGAAGATACTTGCAAAACCCATTGTCTCTCAGGGGCGGTTTTATTTTAAAGCCCCTTCTTACATCCGATGGGAATACCTCGCGCCTTTAAAAACACTAACGCTGATGAACAAAAGCGGCGCTATCGTCTATATCTGGTCGGAGAAAAAATGGGTGATGGACAAGGCGCAGAGCGACACCCGCGGCATTGTCATGGATGAAATCAATAACTGGTTCACGGGGCGTTTTCAGGAAAAGCCAGCTTTCACCCATGTCTATAAGCCAGGGCCGCCGCCTTCCGTTATCCTGACCCCTAAAGAAGACATGAAAAACTTTATCTCACAGATTGTTTTGAAATTGTCCAAGACGACAGGCATGGTGGAGCAAGTCGAGATTATGGAAGGCCAGGGCAACCGCTCAAAGATAACCCTTAAGAACGAAAAGTTAAATGTCGATCTCCCCGACAGCCTGTTTGAAAAGCCATGAATCCCTTTTCCTATCGCCTTTTTAACGTCGCCTTCCTCGTCCTTGCGTTGACGGCATGCGCCGCCGTACCGCATTATAAACAGCTTATACCCCAAAACGGTGTGGTCTGTCCCGGCATATTTCCCCCAAAAGCCTTCCGAGTTATCCATAAGATAGAGTTAAAAAGCGCCGTTATCGGCAAAGTCGTGTTCATCGGCGCGGCCAAGGTCGAACCACAGAAAAACGCCCTGCACGCCGTCTTGATGAGCGTCGAAGGCATGGATTTGTTCGAGGCAGAATATGAAAATGGAGATATTAAGATCATCAGCGCCTTTTCCCCTTTTAACGATCCGGCCTTTGCCAGAGGGCTGATGGCGGATGTCTTGTTTGTCCTGCTCAAACCTGCCGGGGGGCCTGTCGAGCAGGGTGTGGACGGGCAGGGCTTGACGGCCTGTCGCTGGAAGGCGGAGGCAGATGCCGTTCTGGAGACGGCTTTGATGCCAGATGGCGCCGTCCGGATGCGACTCTACGGCGGGGATAGGCGGGCGGCAAAAGAAGCTCTGGCTTGGCCGCCTTTTGACCGGGAAATGCCCGCCCGGATATGCCTGAAGGCATTCAGCCCTTCCAATTACACCATTGAGTTGACGTTGATAGAGATGGGATTTGTTGATTAGCATCTTGACGGCTTCGTAAAAGGCGGATGCTGCGTTGCACTTCATCTCTCCCCGGCTTTCGCCGAAGGAGGCTTACTGCAACGTACGAAAAATACGCCTCATTCATTGTGATTCGCGCACTTTCTAAGGAGCTTTTTGCAAAGTTGTTCCTGACACTGCCTCTACACGAATAACGCTGACAATCCTCTCCTTTTCATAAAGGTGCGACACAGTGAGTTCGCCATCGTCATAGACGAAAATGCTTTCATTTATACCTACCTTCACGAGGCGCACCATCCGCCACGCATCGACAAGGTGCAAATTCAACACTTTGGCCACCGCCTCTTTTGCCGTCCAGACCATGGTGGCCGCTTGCACCATATCCATCCGGCGCGATCCGGCAATAGCCATTTCCTCGCTGTTCATAAATATATGCCCACCTTTTGCCAATTTGGACGAAACGGCCTCGATGTCCACGCCGATGGGCTGTTTGTCGGCAACGGCTAAAGTAAAGCGCCTATCATGGGAGACAGACACATAATAACGGCCCTCCGAGCCCGGCAGCAAGGGGCGGCGATCCGTTCGATTGACTGTCTCGAGAGTGTCTGCTTCCTGATCCGGGCTCACCAGACCAATTTTATAAGCCAGGATCTTCAGGCAGATGCGCGCGGCGATAAAACCATTCTTCCGCCTTGTCGCAAAATCCCCGGCCAGTGATTGCTCGAATGAAGAGAGAGCCATTCGGAAAAAAGGTGCCAGATAATCTTGTTCAAGCATAATATAGCCCGCAGATAAACGGTCCATATTATTTGAGAACGCCGGGGACAAACGGACAATCGCCTGCCCGTCTGAAACGAGGATTTGGTCGAGGGACGGCAAGTTCATTTTGATGAAGCAATCTATTTGCTGATGTGGATATACTCAACCCAGTGATGCCGCTTTCCTAAGCGTTGTGAATGATTGAGATCAAGTGGCCGAAGGAGAAATCGCGCACGGAGCCACCCGCAACGATCAGGTTATTTTGGCTCTTATAAACCAATTCGTGGCGGTAACGGCCGCTGCGGGAGGGTTCCAGAAGCTGCCGGGAATTGTTTTTCTCTCAGCCGCCACGATTTTCGCAATGACCGACTTATTCGCATCAATAATCATTAATTGCAGTTCATAATCCAAACCGATGTTCACGTAGGTATCGGATTCCCATTTTTTCAGCAGGATAAAAATGGAACGATTGGTTTTCTTGTCCAGCAAGGCCTGGAGAGTTTCATTTTCGGTCTGACGGAAGGTGACATAGACCGGGATACTGCTGAATCCCTTCTTAATTAAAGATTCTGAAACCGCTTGAGTTATATCATCTGCAAGGGACCGTCCGCTTTCCGTATTCACCCTCCATGGATTTCCAAAGCCAGCCCGTTGCATGCCAACATACGTTGGGGCACATTCCTGGTTCACCACGACCTCCCGCTTATCTAACGTAGCCACGGCCACGCTGCCTTGGCGAGAGTCGGATATCTGCAAATCGGCTCTAATATCCGAAAAATTATATTTGTTGCCCACAGCGCACCCCTGAGCGAATAAGGTAAGCAGGCAGAATACGAGCGAGAAATATTTAAGAGTTGCGGTCTTCATATTTTTCTCCCCAATTAGGATCGCTTCCTCTCGCCCATGCTGGAACATATCCCATTCCCCCTTATAACTCCACTCGCAACTCGCGGATATATTTTGCTTTGACTTTATCTTTCAGCCTGAAGCTACTTAACCTGAAGGCTTATAGTGATCAGAAGAGCACTATTGCCGCACTTTGTTGAAGAAACAGTCGCTTCTCGCAGCTAACATGGCTTCAAAATGCGCCGTATCCCCGTTCTTCCTAACAGTCTTCAGCCTAAAACCTATCCACCTGAGCAGTTATATTATTTCTTTACTACCAGCATGCATATCAAAAAGCAACTTGAATAGTATTCAGGTGACAGGGATCAGGGGTCAGGGTTGGAAGAAGCTGAAAGCGAAAAGAAGCTGATAGCTCCCCAGTGGAATATGCCCCTCTATGCAATAACAGAAGGGGCTTCCGCCCTCTGGCGGAAATTCCACGGGGCAGGCATAGCTGATAGCTCATAGCTTTCGAAACAGTACAAATTTATTGGCATGTTAACTTAATCGAATGAGCCGGACTATTATCTTTTATCGAACCGAAGACGGTAGGTGTCCGCTTGAGGAATTTCTCGACTCTTTACAGCCCAAAGAGGCGCAAAAAGTACTTTGGGTATTGCGCATTATCGAGGAGTTCAAAATGGTTCTGACTCATTAAAAAGCTCACCGATACCGAAGAGCTATGGGAATGCAGAGTTACGATTAGATCCAATACATATAGGATTTTCGCATTTTTTCTTAATGGCGAAATCCTGGTCTTGACCCATGGTTATTCTAAAAAATCCCAAAAGACAGAGAAAAGGCTATCTACGGGAAAAACTGGGATGCGTGATCTATGATGTGAGAATGGGTTACTTAGGTTCTCAAGTCAGATGGCCGGGCTACCATAGGTGCTGATATTCTTTGGAAGGCCGCGTCCGATGATACCAGCACGTCAGCTTTAAGGCGGAGGGCCACGGCGAGAACCGCAGAGTCATTTGTCAAAAGACCATACTTTCCCTGAAGGGTAAGAGCGTCCTCAAGAAGGTCCTTTCTTGTGCAGGCTTCAAAACCAAGGCCAAGGTTCTGGAGTGCCTCTATCTTTTCTTTATAGATGGAGAGGCTACGTACCACATCGGGTTTTTGTGCGAGCTGCCTGGCAGGATTTGGACCGGCAATCTTACCGAGCATCATAGCCTCGGCAAGCATTAACCGGTGAGTAAGTTCCTGCCATACGGTTTGGGGTAAGATCCCGATTATCTCACCCGTGGAACAGCGTCGTAGTAATCTCTGGGCCTGGGCTGAGAGGCCCTGCTCTGCATAGAGGAGAATATTAGTATCAATTACGCAAAGACTGCCATTTTGAATATCATCGAGGTTCATATGTCCCAGGCATCCTCCTCCAGGACTTGCTTAAACTGCTCCTTTGAGAGGTTTAGGGGCCGCTCGCAAAACGTCCGGTAGGCAGCCTCTCGCTCTTTTGGCTTTGGAATACCTTTACTGAGATACGAGACCAGGGCGTCCTGGATGAGATCACTCAGGGGCCGTCCTTCATCCGTGGCCCGATATTTGATGAGTTTGATCACCTC
>Ga0307421_1000585_pt1 | contig 23274 bp, 29 predicted proteins | sample SalMarWE160270MG_FD_202163 | JGI IMG/M metagenome (GOLD analysis project Ga0307421, IMG submission 202163) | Salt marsh sediment microbial communities from the Plum Island Ecosystem LTER, Massachusetts, United States - WE1602-70 | ecosystem: Environmental > Aquatic > Marine > Intertidal zone >...
TGATTTTTTTGCCAATTGCGAATATTTCGAAGAGAAGTTTGATTACGATTGTGAAAAATGTTATGTTTGGGGCATTAATTTGTCAATTTACAGAATTTGTATTTGGAGTGGACAAATTTTTATGTTATAATAAAAGTTAGATAGTTTTATTCTTCCTCAATCTGACAACTTTGCTACAAAGAATCAAGATGTATGACAACGTTGTCAAAAAAATTACAACCGGTTTTTTGAAATATTGGCTAAACTAATTGACATTTATGAAAACTTTTCAAATCTCTGATACGCTGGCATGAAATCAACCACCATCCATGACCATGACCCCCTCCATACTTACCATGAAGAAGCGGTTGGACAGGAAGGGATGCAGGTCGACCGCGACCTATTTGAGTGTTTTAGTGAACCGATCCAGCGTGACCCCGATATCGAGAACGCCGTCCGGCAGGAACAGTGGAAAACAGCGGTTCGTATTCTGCGCCAGCGTTATAAGAACCAACCCGAGGATTTCGGAAAGGAGGTGAAAAATGGAAATATTGCTTAAAAAAGAGTTCTTTCTTTTCAGGGAAGAAAGGTTTGTCCGGGGAAACGGTTTGGATGCAAAACTAATAAAGCATGATACAGGTATATGCAGCGTTAAGCTCTGCAATAAATATGGCTATATTACAGTTTTGCCGTTTAACGGACAAATGATATGGGATGCCGTGTTTAATGGGAGAACGCTTAAAATGAAAACGCCTTTCGAACAGCCAAAAGACGTAGATTCGTTTTTGGATACATATGGTTGTTATTTGATGCACTGCGGTGCACTTAGAATGGGGTGTCCGGGACCAGAGGATGATCATCTTCAACATGGCGAGTTGCCTTATGCGCACTATGATAGCGCTAGTTTGATTGTGGGAGAAGATGAAAAGGGAAAATATATTGGGACTACTGGTATTTATGAATATAACAGAGCTTTTGGAGATAATTATACTGCGAAACCTGTTGTAAAACTTTATGAAAACAGCTCGATTATTGATGTGTCGATAAAAATAGAAAATTTATCAAACTACCCGATGGAATTGATGTATATGTGCCATATTAATAACAGGGCAGTGGCTGGAGGGAAAATAGTTCAAACAGTGCCATGGACAAAGGAACATATGGAACTAAGATATAGCATTCCAAATACAATACAAGCGGGAAAAAATTTTCGGATTTTTCTTGATAGAATACAATCAAATATTCAAACAACTGAACAGATAAATGAGGAAGATATATATGACCCGGAGGTGGTATTCTTTATTCGAGAGCCAAAAGTGGATGAAGAAGGCTGGGCGCATTATTTGTATATTCATCCGGATGGCTCTGCGGACTATACCAGTTACAAGCCAAGTGAGCTAGATCATTGTGCAAGGTGGATTGTAAGAACGAAGAATATACAAGCTCTAGGTTTAGCACTTCCGGCAACGGCGGATGCTGAAGGGTATTTGTCAGAAAAGGGCAAGGGAAATATAAAGACAATACCGCCTAAAAGCTCCTTCGAAACGGCATTTAAAGTTGGATATATAGAGAGTAATAATGTTGCCAGTATGGAGCAGAGAATAAATGAAATCAACAAATAAAGAATATAATAGGAGAAAGTGAAATGTCAAAGAAATTAAAAGTATTATTTGCCGGAGAAGCTATCTATGTATTAACAAGCATCTATAAGGGACGGGATACTATAAATATTGGAAAGTATGCGGAACATGGGGAATTTTTTCTTGGCGCTATGAAAGATAACGATATTGATTGCGACTATATCCCGACGCATAAGGTGATGGAAGAGTTCCCATGGACATTGGAAGAGTTAAAGCAGTATGATGCAATTGCGGTCAGTGATGTTGGCAGTGACACATTCTTGGTATCTGAGAGAACGATGAATGGTGAAAAAACGCCTAATAGATTAAAATTAATTGAGCAGTATGTAAAAGAAGGCGGAAGTTACCTAATGTGGGGCGGATATATTTCCTTTACGGGACTTTATGGAAAAGGGTTTTATAAGAACACTCCGATAGAAAAAATACTTCCTGTAGAGCTAATGCAAACGGATGATCGGGTAGAGGTGCCGGAAAGCTTCCTGCCAAAAATCATTGAAAAAAATCACCCGATTTTACAAGGGATACCCGAAAAATGGGAAGGGTGGTTTTTATCCTACAATCGGCTGATTGCTAAAAGCGATGCAACGGTGATTGCTGTGATTGAAGAATATAATAACGACCCATTTTTGGTTGTTGGTGAATATGGAAAAGGAAGAACATTAGCGTCGGCTGTGGATTGCGCCCATCACGGGGCTGCACCAAGCTTTTTAGAATGGGAGTACAGAAGCAAATTATATGGCAATATGATTAAATGGCTGTGCAAAGAGATATAACAACTTATGGTTATGAAGAAGTGAGGATAAAACTATAAAACAGATTGTTGGAGAAACAATATGTACTGCGGTTGTTTTTCCGGACAGTATTAAGGGGTGAATAAGAGAGGGCACAGGCGCTCAAAAAGTAACCTGGACAGCCTCGAATTCAGATGGAGTCAAGTATGCCAGCGAAGAATGAATCCTTTCGGGCATATAATCAACCTCCATCCAGTACTCGATTTGCCCGAACGCATCCGTAAAATTCATGTATTCAGTATAGTCAAAATGTTCCTCCTTGAATGTGCGAATAAATCTTTCAGCAATCCCGTTTTCGGTTGGACATCCGATATTTGACATGCTGATCCGGACTGTATCTGGAAACAAGTTAGTATAACTTTGAGTGGCATACTGAACACCTTGATCCGAGTGATGGATTTCAGGTGCCGGATATGCTGCTAAGGCTTTTTCCAGAGCAGACACCGTCAGACTTTTTTCAAGCCCCCGGCCTAGATGCCATCCCCGAATTCCACGAGAGTAGGCATCTAAAATCACAGCCAGGTAGATGAATCTAAGTCCCATCCGGATATAGGTAATATCTGCCACCCAGACCTGGTTTAGGTGATTAATTACCAGATCTTTGATCAGGTTCGGATAGCGTGGTAAGCTATGCTGGCTGTTCGTAGTAGAAATATATGCTTCCCGCACTACAACTGTGCTTCAGCTGCTTTAGAAGCCTTCTAACACGGGTTTCGCCAATCTTATAACCTTTCCGTTTCAGAAAATAAACTCTGATATTGCCTTAAACCGATTGGTAATCGGGAATAGCTCGTTCGTTCAGAAACGCTCGATAGGATTTTGCCTTGCTCGTTGGCACGTGCCCATGCCACATACGTACAATCATCTAGTCTCCTTCTTTGCTTATCTCCATTATAAACAATCAGTACCTTTAGTGTTTATACAATTCTCAGGGTAGGGTTGCAATATCCTTTTCCTTGGATTCACAATTAAAAGATTCCAAGCATATATGCGGGGTTCTCAACTATCCACTTATCCACTAGATAATCGTAATGTCTTTTACTCTCTTTTAGTAATAATCTACTAAAAAACAGTACACAAACAAAAAATCCCCCATAAGCGGGGGATCTCATCATTACGTAAAACACTTAAAAAATATGGAACGCCGCGATCACCGGCGCGAACAGCGAGGACACCAGTGACATTACCGTTATGAGTGTATTCAGCGATGGGCCGGCGGTATCCTTAAAAGGGTCGCCAACCGTATCGCCCACTACGCTCGCTTTGTGCGCTTCGGAGCCCACACCGCCGAATTTGCCGGTCTCAATAAACTTCTTGGCATTATCCCACAAACCGCCTGCGTTCGACATCAGCAGCGCGAAGATCACCCCCGTGAAGATCGCCCCGCCTAAAAATCCGCCCAGCGCGTCCGGACCGAGTACAAATCCCACCAGCAGGGGCAGGATCACCGCCAGGAATGCCGGCAGCACGAGGGAGGAAAGTGCTCCCTCCGCAGCCAAGCTGACACACGTCGTATAATCCGGCTTTACCTTCCCCGCCAGAATGCCGGGTTCCTCTTTGAACTGCCTGCGAATCTCTTTGATCATATCAAACGCGTTATGGGTGACTGAAAGCATCGTCAGCGCGCTGAAGATCGGCGGCGCCATCGCACCCAGAAACACGCCCGCTATAACCATTGGACTGCGCAGACTGATTTCAATCGAAATGCCGTGCGCTTCGATGATCTCGGAATATGCCGCAAACAGCGCCAGCACGGTCAGTGCCGCCGCGCTGATTGCAAATCCTTTTGTGATTGCTTTGGCAGTGTTGCCCGCCGAGTCAAGCACATCAGCTTTCTCAATCACTGAATGGTCCATACCGGCCATCTCCGCGATGCCGCGCGCGTTATCCACGATTGGACCGTAGGCATCCGAAGAAACGATCATCCCGCTGATAGCAAGCATCCCCACCGCGCTGATGCCAATCCCGTAAATGCCGGAAACCACACCGGACGCTTCAGATACATAAAAGGAAACCAGTGTCGCGATCACGACCCCGATGACCGATGGAATGATGCTCAGCAGTCCATAGCTGAAGCCAGTGATGATCGTGATAGCAGCGCCGGAGTCGGAAACTCTGGCGGTCTCTTTAACCGGTTTATATTCCTCTGACGTGAAATATTCTGTCGTAAAACCTACTACCACACCCACAATCAGCCCAACCAGTGTGGACCACAGGGTGCTCAGGTCATAGCCGCCTGCCAATACAAGCACAGTTATCATCGCGCCAAAGATAATGCACGTGATCACGGTGCCAAAGTTCAGCGCTTTGCCGGGTTTTCCGTTCTTGCCCACACGCACGAACTGAATTCCAATCAGGGAAGCGTAGATTCCTAAAATGCACAGAATCATCGGGAAAATAGTGTACTTCAAGCTGTCCGGCCCGGTCATTGCCGCGCCCAGCAGCATCGCCGCGACAGTGCTTGCCACGTAGCTATCGAAGATATCTGCACCCATCCCGGCCACATCACCTACGTTGTCGCCTACATTATCCGCCACAACAGCCGGGTTGCGGGGGTCGTCTTCCGGGATGCCAACCTCAATCTTACCTACCAGGTCTGCCGCGATATCAGCGGTCTTTGTGTAGATCCCGCCGCCTGCTTTTGCCAGCAGAGCTAAGGTGGACGCCCCAAAGCTGAAGCCCAGCACCACTCCCGGATCGCCGGTCAGATAATAGATAGTGCACATCCCGACCACAGCCAATCCCACCATTGCCAGACCCATCACAGCGCCGGCATAAAAAGCTACCCGGAAGCCCTTGTTGATGCTATCCGAGACAGCGATGGCGCTGCGCACATTTGCCTGCACCGCGATTGACATACCCAGAAAACCCGCCACTGCGGAACTCACCGAGCCAAATACAAATGCCGCGGCCATAATCAAACCGTTTGATGGCTGGATATCCATGCTCCCGGTTCCCAATTGATTCAGGTCAAAACTGAAAACGATCGCAATGATGAGCCCCAGCACAACAGCGACCAGTGTCAGGGCAGTATATAAACGCTTCAGGTAAGAAGCGGCGCCTTCTTTGATCCAGCTGGCAACTTCCTGCGCGCGTTTCGAGCCGGCGTCCTGGCGCATGACCCAGTAATATAAATACAGGGCAGTGCCAAGTGATATGATTCCAGAACCTATTCCTACTAACAACCAAATATTTGTCATAACGTTACCTCTCTAAAAAAGGATTAATCCATACCTCGCCCACCAGGAAACTCCGATTTGAGCATACGCGGGGAGGTAAAAATCACATAGTTGCCGACCGCCACCACTGGTAGTTCTTGTTTACCAGTTCCTTTTCATCCGGCAGCGGGAAAAAGAGCATTTTCTTCTGATTGCCCACAAAGAAGCCATTTTTGACTGTGCGGAAAGGGATGCTGTTGCAAGGCATCCGATCCACCATTTTCGTCATCGCGGATTTATTTTTCAGTGATATCAGGCAGCTCCTGAGATGTTCCACATTCTTATACGGCAGGTCGCCGACTTCGCCGTTCTGTGGATCGTCAGCCAGGTTATCCAAACGTAGTTCCGTGAAACACACCGCCGGCAGTTTAACTAAGCTGATTGGATTCTTTACGATCAACTCATAAAATTCCTTCGGGCCCAATGAACTGACAACCAGCGGAGAAACAGGGGAAACTTCCCGGTATAAATGCAGTCCGCCGGCTTCTTCTGGAAATTGAGTGCTCTTATCCAATCCCAGAGTGCGCCCGTCCTGCGTGGTCAGATACATACACTGGATCGCCTCCATGGGAATATTCTCCAGCACACGGTACACAGAGATGTAAATGGACGCTTTTGGCAAACCATCTTCATGTGGGATGCAGCGTTTCATGCCTTCCCTAATATGAAAAAAATCGCTGCGGAATTTCGGATCAATCTCGAAGAAGATCGCCTGCCCGCGTGATTTCTTCTGGGTGCCAACTGCATAATACGCGCCGAATTCTTCCGGGGAAAGCATCGATGCGATCAGTGCCTCAGGGATCAGGGACAAATATAAATGGACTGTCATCTTACCTCCATATCAATTAATGGTTGGTTATAAAATTAAGCCAAATTGCGAGCATTATACTCCTAAAAGGAGGATCTCACATATTAAATCCTGAATAATAAATGGATTGTGATATTTGTTTTATTTTTTAAGTACATTGTCGCAAACGAAAAGCAGAAACAGATTTACGTTTATTCCATCAAGATGTTTAAAAACTCCCGCATCACCAGCCGGTAGTGGGGGTGATACGCGTCTCGAAAAGCCGCTGAATGGCGCGTGCTGGGATATTTATTCTTCTCAGCCCATTCAGTAAATTCAGAAATTTCGTTCTCCGGGAATTTCCGCAGGCGGTTGTCTCTGCAAAGGTGTTGGAATGTGTCCCATCCATCCATTAGATCTTCTTTAGCTTCCTTAAAAATGCTCGCTGTCCACAGGCACAGGGTAGAAAGCGACTCGGGCTGCCCTCCGCGTGCTTTCAGCGCGGCAATATGCACCCGCACTAATTCACCGTCCGGTCGGATCGTTTCCCAAAGTGCCTGTTTTTCATCCGCTTCGGTTTCCTCAAATTCTTTAATTAACCGCTCATTAAACCCGACCGTATCCCCGGAAAGATGGCCTGCTCCCATCGCACCCTGGTGGATCAGGGTATACACATCCTGCACCTCCATGGCAGGATATCGGTTCAAATGGCTGATCAGCAGATTGAACAGATCCGTTTGTGATTTCCATAAATTTCCAATGGTCACATTGCCAATATTTATCGCCACGATTCACCCTTGTATATAGTCATTGGTTTCTTTTATTGTACAGGCAGATGCTCAAATTTCAGAAGAGCGCAGGCACCAAATCACAATTTTTAAGCCTTGAGACCTTGCTTCTCACTGCGCAGCCACCCCGCCATGAACACTGCCGCCAGCAGCGCAGCCCCCGCGCCAAACAGAAATGGTGCCGATGGCCCAAATCCCTGCCAGCTGCCTGCTCCCTGCCATAGGAATCCTGCGATCAGGGACGCCGGGAGATCGATGATCCCCAGCACGGCGTTATATGTGCCGTAGGCAGTCCCCCGCATCTCTTTCGGCACCAGGTCAGCCACCATCGCTTTCGAAGTGCCGTACGCCAGCCCATAATACAGCCCGTACAGGATATACAACACCCAAATATGCCAGATCGTATCAGCCAGCCCAAAGCCCAAATACACCAGTGCGTATACAATCCATCCTCCGATGATCAGCTTCTCGCGCCCGATCCTATCAGATAATGATCCGGCTGGAGTAGAGATCAGCGAGTACACAAGGTTGAACACCACCAGCATCCCTAAAATACCGATTACGCTCATCCCACGCTCCTGAGCACGCAGGATAAGGAAAGCGTCCGATGAATTACCCAGGTCGAACAGCCCCACGATCAGCATGAACACTACAAAGCGTTTTCCTAATGCTTTGAATGATAAAGTAGGTGACTCGCGTGTGTTCTTAACTTTTGTCTCTTTCGCCCCAATGGCTAATGAAAGCACCGCCAGCACCGCCGGGATCAAGCTCACCAGCACCACCGTGCGGAATGTGCTCAGCCCTAAATTTAATTCAGAAGATTGTGCCACCCACACCAGCCCCAGCGCGATCAGCAGTCCCACCATCGCCCCGCCTGTATCCGCTGCCCGGTGAAACCCAAACGCCAGCCCCCGCTGTTCCGGCTCGATCGAGTCTGCCACCAGCGCGTCCCGCGGACCGGTGCGGATGCCCTTCCCTACCCGGTCTGCCCACCGCACTCCCGCCACCCAGTGCCAGCTGCTGGCGAAATAAAAGAACGGTTTCGCCAAAGTGGATAAGCCATATCCCGCCACAGCCAGCCATTTGCGCGATTTCAGCTTATCCGACATCCATCCCGAGAAGACCTTCAGTAAGCTGGCAGTTGATTCTGCCACACCTTCAATCAAGCCGATGATATTCGTTTTCACACCTAAAACATTCGAAAGGAATAACGGGATGATATTAATGACCATTTCACTGGATATATCCATAAAAAAGCTGGTCAGGCTCACTGCCCAGATATTGCGCGGCAGGTCTTTGATGCGTGGTTTAGATTTTTCTGTTTTCATGCGTCCTCCTCATTGATTTCCTTGATAAGTTCCAAAGTATGCGTACGGGCGTTCTCCAATGCGTCAGCGCCGTATGCCGTGATGTGATAATACCGCCGGCGTTTGCCGCCTACAACCTCAATTTCACTCACGAGCATTCCCTTCTCCTCCAACGCGTGCAGCATGGGATACAGCGTTCCTGGTCCCACGTGATAGCCGTGATGTGTAAGTTCCTCCATCAACGCCGTGCCATACACGCGCTCTTTGCCAGCATGGTGGAGGATATGGATGCGGATAAACCCCATGTATAGATCGTGCAGCAGCGGTTCTTTCATTATCGTTCTCCAATATCGCCTAACGATATTATAGCAAAATATTTTCATCTGTCAAGTTTTGTCGTGTTTTGTCAACTAAAATCACGCCCTTATCCCACTTTTTCCCAAGAAAAGAACTATTTCCGCTATACTAAGATTGACGGTTTACAAATAAGGAGAGATATATGAAACTCTTGATTCGCTGGGTGGTCTCCACTCTGGCACTCTTCGCGGCGGCCTACCTTATACCAGGCATCCGTGTTGAGGACTCTAACGCCTGGATGGTGTACGCAATGATGGCGCTTATCCTTGGTTTGGTTAATGCGGTCATCCGCCCTTTTCTCAAACTGCTATCCTGCCCATTGATCATCCTTACCCTGGGTGTCTTTATCCTCGTCATCAATGGAGCATCCTTCCTTCTTGCCGCTCGCATAGCTGAAGCGCTGGGGGTGGGATTTTATGTGGATGGATTCTGGTCTGCAATGCTGGGTGCGCTCATCGTCAGCGTTATATCCATATTCTTCAGCATCTTCCTCAAAGATAGGAATGAAGGCGTAAGTAGAGTCCACAAATAGCTCAATTTGCCAGGTGCAACACCATATTTCCCAGAACTGACCGGGTGTTTTCGAGATCCTTGATAATGATATCGTAGAATCTTTCGTTGTTCATATAGCGAATGGTCTCTTCATTGTAGCCCGTTAGGATGACCACGTGCTCATATGCTGCCACTGTCACGGGATTACCCGCTTTATCAGCATACTCTTATGGGATGCCGCCTACACAGTTACCCATCACCTACACGATCGCCGGCTGGCCTGAAGCAATCTCCTGCTTGATCTATTCGATCGTGGAAGTAAGGCTGAATCCCAAATCCCCCACACTATATATTATCTTAGTAGCGCATGAAAGTTTTGTATCCATGGAATATGATCCATTTTTCAGCTTGATGCAATCTGTTTTTGATTGTAACAAAAAAGAAATTACCCATAATTTTGAAGCTACTTTTGAAGCCTACCTTCTGATTTAATAATAAATGTTGAGGTTTTTGGAAATTCGCCCTCCGAACCATTACCTCATGTCTGATACCCTGCCCCCGATGGGGGCAGGCGTGTCTGGATAACTATTACAAACAGGGCAAAAAAAATTAACCCATAGGGTTGATTGCCGCCGCCTATAAAGAAAGGAGATTGTTAGGGTGTATTAAGATCATGGTACTTCTCATCGCTGTTGCATTGGGATTGATAAGTGGATTGATGCGGGCAAAAATAACCAGGGGAAAGATGCGAATGATCGATATTCGACATCTGTGGTTGGTATTTATCGCGTATATTCCGCAGTTTTTCGCCTTTTATTTCACGCCCACGCAAAAAATCATCCCTTACGGTTGGATCCCATTTTTACTGATCGGATCCCAAATTTTTCTAGTGATTTTCGCTTGGATTAATAGAAAGGTGGAGGGATTTCGGCTATTGGGATTCGGACTGCTGTGTAATTTCACCGCAATTGCACTAAATGGTGGATTTATGCCTATCACACCAGATACTGCTCAGAAGCTGATCCCACCAGGCAGTAATTTAGTTTTAGAGTTAGGAAAAAGAGCTGGTCTGGGGAAAGACATCCTGTTATTAAAAGAAGATACTACCCTGTGGTTCCTGGGAGATATATTCACGCTCCCCGCATGGATGTTCTACCCACTTGCCTTCAGTATTGGTGATATATTAATAAGTATGGGGGCTTTCTGGCTGCTTTGGGAGCTTGGTCGCCCTCAAAAAAATTCTAAGGAGATATCACCATGATACAAATACCCACATTTAATCATCAAGAAAGAACATTCTCAAGAGAAAAAGAATACAGCCGAATCCTATCAGCAGCTGTTATCAACAACCATTTCAGGCAGATGCTGCTCAATGATCCGGTCAAAGCCATCTCAAACGGCTACAGCGGTGAACAGTTTGATATCAACAGCGAAGAAAAGGTCCGATTATCCGCTATCCGGGCTACTTCTCTGGCTGATTTCGCCGCTCAATTATCACAAGTCTAATATTGAAAAGAAAAGGAGATACTCATGTACAAACTCAATAAATTCTTCACCCTGCTCTCAAGCGCTGTCCACAGCCGCAAAGGACACCTGGCTATCATGGTTCTCGTCATCGCTCTCTTCGTCCTCAGCGCAGGCGCACCCAATGCCTCGATCGGCATCGGTAAATAAATAATAAATTTTATATTCAACTAAGGAGATTGAAATGAAAAAGATCAATAAGGAATTCACACTTTTAGCAAGCGCGTTAAATGGTAAGAAGGGACGTTTGGCCGTATTAGTTCTCGTCATCGCTCTCTTTGTCCTCAGCGCAGGCGCACCCAATGCCTCGATTGGCATCGGTAAATAAATAATAAATTTTATATTCAACTAAGGAGATTGAAATGAACAAGATCAATAAGGAATTCACACTTTTAGCAAGCGCGTTAAATGGTAAGAAGGGACGTTTAGTCGTATTAGTTCTCGTCATCGCTCTCTTCGTCCTCAGCGCAGGTGCACCCAATGCCTCGATCGGCATCGGTAAATAAATAACATCAAGCAACTGAAATACTTAATAAGGAAAAGCCATGCTAAAAACAATGGATATGTATGTGCATCAAGATTTGCGAGAAAAACACCCGGAATACAGCAGAATTCTCAGCGCAGCGGTTATCAATGAGCAATTCCGAGATCTGCTTCTTAATGATCCTGATCAAGCAGTAACGCGAGGATTTAATGGTGAATCTTTTAATCTTTCATCAAAAGAAAAAAATGAGCTTTCATTATTAAAAGGCTTATCTCTGGCAGATTTCGCGTCACAGCTCGCTCGACTATAAAGTCAATAATAGATTTTTGATTTCATCCAAGGGTGGTTGCTAACCACTCATATTTTGGATGGAAAAATTTAGAATGCATAGTCTTTAAGGCTGCTTTATGGAACAAATGCAGAAAATAAAATCGATCAAAACCATCTTGGTCACTAATACGCGCTCATTTACCGACAATAACTCTGTTGCCGCGGATTTAGCTGTGATGATAGCCCAAAATGGAAAAAGAGTAGTTTTGGTAGATGCGGATCTTCGCAGGCCAATTATTCATACCCTCTTTCAACTTCCAAACAGGGTGGGGTTGAGTGATATCCTGCAGAATCATCGTTCACCATTAGCAGTAATGCATAATCAGGAAGGAGGCCACTTATCGATCCTTACCAGCGGTAGGCTTCCTACCAACTGCTTCGATATATTTAATTCCGTAAAAATGAAGGAGTCTATGCAAATTTTGAAAGAAAAATTTAATAAGATCATCATTCATGGTCCCCCTTTCTTTTTCACGGAAGCAACTTCTTTAGCTGCTCAGGTTGATGGTGTCATCCTTCTCATACATCCGGGTTATAACAAAACGGATACATCCCATGCAATCATAGACAAATTCCAGCGGACAGGCGCGACAATGATAGGCATTGTCATGCGTGAGCAGCCCAAACATCAGGCTAACCAATCCGCATTTATTGACCGGCTGTTGGCCTACGATAAACGCGCCAGACTATACCACTGACCACTCTCAATTCCCTTATCTAAATCAGCATTCATAAAATTTTCTATCATACAATAGATATTATTAATATTCCTTGTTTTCAGGAGGATATACATGGATCAAAAGAATATTCAAGCCGGTATACAAGAAATGCAAGCTATGATCGCCCCCTGGCATCACTCACTGGAAAATCCAAAAACCTACCAGGAAAATACTTTAGAACGGCTTATTCAGATTTATCAGCAATCCAAATACGGGAAGGACCACCACAGTGAAACCATCAGCACATATGATGATTACCGGCAGTCTTTTCCGGTGAGATCTTATGAAGAATATGAACCGCTCATTCGACGTGTAATGGAAGGAGAAACCTCCCTTCTTTTAAATGAAAAACCTATCGGATGGGCGATCACAAGGGGAACCACTAAAGGAGAGACTAAATTCATTCCCATGACACCCACCGATATGCGCATCCGCGTTTCAGCCGGTCGGGCAGTTATCAATTACGCACTTCAATCAAAACGATTTGATATTTTTACTGGTGTTAATCTCAATCTAAATTTTCCATCAAAGGTGGGTTCCATTTTAATGGGAAAGAAACAGATAGATTACGGATACAGTTCTGGGATTTACACAAAATATGTATCCACAAAAACACCTGTACACTCTGTACCCAGCCAGGATGAGATTGACGCGCTTGGCGGTGGAAAAACAATGAGAGATTGGGAAATACGTTTCGATCTCGCTTATGAAAAATGCCTTAATAGGAACGTTACCTTGGTTGGGGGAGTTGCGCCAACGGCGCTTCAATTTGGGCGGTATCTTCACCGTAAACATAAAAAATATCCAAAAGACCTGTGGAATGTTGTCGTCATGACCCTGGGCAGTGTACCGGGAATTAACACACGACTGGCAGATCCGCTCCTTGCGCTGTATGGAAACACAGCAATAAGGGAAATTTATGGGGCAACGGAGGGAATGTTTGGTCAACAGTTGGATAAAAAAAGGGCATGGTCACCAAATTATGACCTCTTCTTCTTCGAGGTCAAGACCAAGAAAGAGATTAAACCTTTATATCTAATGAAACCGGGGGAATTGGGCAGCCTGATCATATCCACACCGGTTATTGCCCGGTATGAGATCGGTGACCTTATCCTTGCTTTCTCCCCCCCTTACTTTCGGACAATTGGCAGAAAGGATTGGCTAACTCCATTTAAATACGTTTGGTATGAGTTTTCCACATTCAATTTAGGAAAATTATGAAGAAGAAACAGCCGGTAAAACTGGCTGTTTCTATTGATTTCTCCTATCGTCTGCGTTTGAACCCGGTTATGAGCACATTAATCCCGACTGCAATCAGAATCAGTGGCCATAAATAATTCCAGTTGTACCAACCACCCAATCCAATTCCGATGAAAACAGCAGCGCCGATCAATGAACCGCCTACATGTCGGCGGAACTTCGGCACCAGTAATCGGATTAATGATTCAACCAGAATGATCCCGCCTGCACCCAGAGCAACGAGATTCCACACTCCAAAGCTGCGCCAGTCGTTGAATGAATGGAATGCCCAGTTTGTATCCACGTCAAACCCATACACAGCAAACCAACCCATATTGGCTGCCAGGAAAACGAATCCCGCCCACATTAAAATAAATGCCCATACAATGGAGCTTAACGCATCATTTTCTTCTACTTTTTCATCATGCTTCATCATTTCTTTTTCATCTTTTTCTTCGTAATTTTTTTCTTCAGGCATGTGGTCCTCCAAATAATATATAAATAATTACTTATTCATCTTGATGTACGCAAGCTAGGTTAAATGGTTTCGCATGAAAAGAACCCAGTGATTCACTGGGTTCTTATTGAGCAAAGTATAGCTTTATTAATGCCGGCGAGCAATCCCGCTCAGCAGAATGCTTACGCCTACGGCAATTAGGATAAACGGCCAGATAAGGTCCCAGCCGAAGAAATTGCCCAAACTAACCCCAATAAAAACTGCTGCTACGATCAGTGACCCGCCAATATGGCGGTGAAAAGCAGGGATTAATAAACGGGCAGCAACTTCCGCAAGCAAAATTACGCCGGCGCCGAGCATGATGATACTCCATACACCGGGTTCAAAAACTGCCATGTTCTCAGGCATGATCCGCGCAAAGAAACTGGTGCCGAGAATTGCATCAAACCATCCCATATTTACACTGAGGAAAGCGATGCCCGCCCAGATAAGAATGGCTGCCCACACAATGGAACTAAGCATATCTTGCTGCTCAACTTTTTCGTCATGCTTCAGAAGTTCTTTTTCGTCTTTTTCATCAAAATGCTTTTCATCTTTTTCGTGATACTTTTTTTCAGCCATTTTTCTTCCTAATCCCTATCAGATCTATTTCTTTTTCTTCTTATTTTTCTTTTCTTTTTTATTTTTCTTGTTTTTCTTATGCTTATCTTTCTTTCCCATGATAAATCTCCTTTTTAGGTTTGAATGAAGCCTCCCCGCAGCAAGCTGCGGGGTATCTTATTGCTTCATCTTTTTTCCTCTAAAATAATTTAAGTTGTTCATCTGAATATATCTTTTTGTACTCTTCTTCTTTCCCTTGTTCTTTTACATATTCCCTGATCGTCTCTTCATTCCCTCTCTGACCAACTGTACTGACATAATACCCGTCTGTCCATAATTCCCCTCCCCATAATTTTCCCTTGACTTCAGGCGCTCTTTCAAATATCTCCCTCGCTGTGATACTTTTTACCGTTTGAATTATCTTCTTGGCACTGTAGGTCGGTACTGATTGGATTAGAAAATGCACATGATCATTATCTGTCCCTATCTCTAGAAACTTAATTTCATATCGCTTCTCTATTCCAACACATGTCTCTTTCAATATCTCGTCCACTTCTTCATCAAATATCACTTTACGATATTTCGCGGGACATACATAATGGTAAATTAGCACAGATATGTTATGGTTTTCTTCCATATCTCACTCATCTCCCTATCTTACTTCTTTTTCGCAGCAAGCTGCGGGGAAATGCCCTTTTTTTAATTATATATGTTTTGCATCTTTTTTAAAATCTGTTTACAGCAAATATAAACTATTTAACATATTCATCAAAGAAGGCAATCATATTGTTTATGAAATTAGTATCTCCGCTGTTCTGAAAGGTGTGAGGCTGATCAGGGTATTCCTTGCATTGCACTTCTTTTCCCATATCAGCAAGTGTCTCGCATAAGTCGCGCGACCATTCAATGGGAACAACATCATCAAGTCCGCCGTGATGGATACTAATTGGAGCAATAATCTCATCCAGATAATTTGAAGGAGATATTTTTGCCAGAGCGCTTGCGGATGCGATCACCTTATCATTCCCGCGCCCGTCTTTTTCAAAATGTGATAGATTAAATTCCTCGTTTGAATTGATTACCCCGTAAAGTAATCCAGCTTTTATTTCCCGGTCAACAATAAGCGCCCGCATCACGATACCGCCGCCCATAGAATGCCCCCACAATCCAATGCGGCTTCCATCAGCTTTTTCAAGCAGGCCAGCTGATCCGGACTGCTGTCGTACGAGTGCAAGAAGGTTTAACAAATCGATTGTATCCCCTATCCCCAAGATATTCTCACTATTCGGTGAAGGCGCGTAACCCCGTAAATTCGGGTGTATGGCAATATAGCCCTCTTTTACCAAAGCATCCGCATATCGCGCAGAATAGTCCAGTATATGATATTCATCTGGATCCACATATCCATGCAGCAAAAATATTATTGGAAAAGGACCATCCCCATCAGGGATATTAATAAAACCGTATAAATCTAATCCTTCACTGCGGTATTTAAATAATCTCCGTGTAAATCCATCTGCACCGTTCAGATTTCCCTTATCTTGAATAACACCTCCACCATAATTTCTGAGTTTCAAGGACTCCAGATAAAGATCCTGGAATGGGTCGGGGGTTGGGGTAAGTGTGACCAACGGGTTGATCGTAGCAGTAGGTGTTATGGTTGGCGCAGTGGTTGAAGTCGGCGTCGGCGTATATTCCTGGATACTATATACGGGTGTTGGCAGAGGCGCATTTTGCAAGTGTGAAATACAGGCATTAGCGCTTATCATCACCCAGAATACAGCAACAATCCTTCTAATACATACTATGATTTGTTTAGTGCTTTTCCTTAACATAAAAAGACGATGGTATCCTAGTTTTATAAATGACTTTCTACCTTTGTGATCGAGTTAATTCATGCATTTTTTTGTTGCAAACAGAATATAAAAATCTATATTATGAACTAGCATGCGGTAATTAACTCTTCTGATAAAAACCAGAATTCATGTAAATATTGTGGTGCAGTATGGCATAAAACAGAACCCTCGTCAAGATAAGCATGTGCTAAAAAATTCAACCGGATATTAATTTCTTGTTAGATGATAGTTTTTATTCATTTCACTATATTCTTAAAAGAGCGTTGAACAACGACAATCCCAATTAGACACGTAATCCCACCAATGATCTGAAGAAAGGATGGGATCTCGCCTAAAATAAAAATCCCGAGAATAGTCACGACTAGCGGCTGTCCAACCAATGCGACTGAAGCAGCTTCCGCTGGCAATTTACCCAGCGCGTTATTGATCAAGTACCATCCTAAAACCTGGGAGGTAAGTGACATTAAAAAGATCAACAGATAACCTTGAAGGGAAAGTGTTTGTTTCAATGCTCCTGTTGCTGAGCCAAAAACAAACAATGAAAGTGATCCAATTGACGAAACCAGCCATGAGTACCTTAAGCTCGAAACCACCCTGCGCGCTTGTTGTGTAATCAGGATATATGCCGCGTAGGAGATGCCTGATGCAATGCTGAGCATATTTCCAAGAAATTGCTGATCATTAAGAGAAGGGCTGCTGCTCCCAACCAGTAGAATTGAACCAACCAGAGTCATACTCAGCCCAAACCAGTAAATTTGGTTCTGCTTTTTCCCAAGCAGCAGCCAGCTGAATAGTCCTACCCAAACCGGTGCTGTATTATCGAGCAGTGTGACAATTGAAGCAGATGTGTAATTCAATGCAGAACACCATAAGCCGATATTAATCGCAAATGTGCTTCCTCCTAACAATATCCATAAAACCGATTTGTCTTTATTTAGAGTTGATATCTGATTTTCACCGCTTATTAGTACTGGCAGCATCAGCATCACACTTGCGAACAACAGCCGGTAGAAAGCCACCAAAGTCCCGTTTGCTTTTACAAATTTAACGAACATTGGACCGGTTCCCAGGAGCAGAACACCAATACCGATTCCAAGTAGCGCTTTCTTATTTAATGAAGTTTGTTCTGCGCACATATAGCTTTCTTTCAATTTAATATGGTTAAAAACACCCTCCATTTTACTGGAAATATATTGCCGGAGAGGTGATTTCCTGAACCGGAATGTTTTTCTAGATATAATAGAACCTTCATATTATTCCCAAAAGGAGAACCTATGACAGATAATAAAAAGAACGCTGCTTCATCCAAAGAAAAAGCATTGCATCTCTTTCATCAGGATGGCATTATTGACATCATTGGCGGATCGGTGTTGGTGAATTTCGGATTTGATATCCTCAACAATAATGAAACTACATCTCTCTTTACATGGATTCCTATTATTCTGTTATCTTCAATTAAAAATAAGATAACCATCCCACGGTTAGGATACAAATTTCTTGGTGGAGATGAGGGGCAGGTCAAACGGTGGACTTTTTTTCCTGCCGCCGGTATGATCCTTGTCCTAATGGCGTTTGGGATCCTTATTCTGGGTGATCCCTTAGACATGCGAAATACATTTACCCTTCCTTTTTCCGGGAATTCCTGGAATCTTTTTGGCAGTCTCATCCTCACAGCAGCATGTTTTATCACCGGATTATTGATCTCTTTGAAAAGATTTTATGTTTATGCGGCAGCTGCTCTAGTCTCAGGATTGATCAGTTATTTCTTCTTACCGATCTATTTTCCCTTCTTTTTAACTGCAGGTATGATGATCGCTTATGGTGTCCGCCTGATGGTCACTTTTATGCGCACTTACCCTTTTAATGATGAAAGAAAAAACAATGAAAAATAAAGATTGGGGATTATTCTGGTTGGCTGGATTAATCTGGGGAACTTCCTTTTTATGGATCAAGATCGCCGTTGATGATGTCAGCCCAATCATGCTGGTTGCTTTCCGCACATTATTTGGCTCGCTTGGGCTGGGTATTATTGTAGCGCTAAACAAGGGCGCACATGTTAGCTGGAATATCATCAAGATACGGTTATTCGATTTTTTCATCATGGGTTTATTCAACATAGCACTTCCCTGGATATTGATATCATGGGCAGAGCAATTCACTGATTCCGGTAAAGCCGCGGTCCTTAATGGAACCATGCCGTTATTTACCATTCTTCTCTCACCCATCTTTAACAAAGATGACCGCATTACGCTGCCAAAATTAGGGGGGCTCATGATTGGTTTTATAGGTGTAGTGATCCTTATAGTCCCCAGCATCCAGGGCAAATGGAGCAATGATCTGCTTGGGCAGGCTGCGATCCTCCTGGCGACAATTTCTTATGCCTCTGCAACTGTATTCGCCCGTAAAAAATCGCAGGGTCTGCCAGCACAAATGCAGGCATTTCTTCAATTATCAGCCGGCACAATCATCATTTGGGTAACTGCCTTATTCACGGAAAAACCAATCATCTTTCCTCAGCTGCCGATAACCTGGTTGGCATTGATATGGCTTGGATTATTAGGATCCTGTGTCGCATATATTATTTATTTCTCTCTTTTACATAAAATTGGTCCCACGCGCATGTCAATGGTAACTTATATTCCCCCTCTGATTGGAATGATCCTGGGTGTGGTTTTTCTTAAAGAGCAATTTTATTGGCAGTCACTGCTGGGCGCTTTATTGATTCTTTCAGGGATAACAATTGTAAACTTGAGGCAAGAGGGATTGCAAAAAACCTAACTTTATTATTTCTTTTCCACATAGAAGCTGTAACCATTTTTGTTTTAGCTTTTATGAATTCATACCTATAATAACTATATGATCCTTAGCGGAGCGAAGGAAGCCAGAAAATTAGGGCGTGAAATTGCCGAAGAAATAAACAAGGGAAATATTTCCTCTACATTCAAGATTATTTCCGCCTATTTGAATGATAGAAACCCTTTCCGCCTGCTTGATCTGGTAGGAGAAGCACTAGCAAACTGCTCGCAGCCACATCTTTATCCCTTCCTAGATATGATCGCTGAAGCCATTTCAGAAGGCGGATGGGTGGTAATCGCCTCCACGCTTCATTCCATTTCAGGTGTAAACGCCCAAGAGATTTTTTATAAATGCAGAGCATACATCATAAAGGCAGATGTTTGGTATGCATGCGACATTTTCGGAGAAAGAGTTCCTGGCCCCGCACTCCTTTCTGATTTTGATCAAACTCTTAGCCTGCTCTCCTCCTGGCGCTATGATTCCAATCCCTGGGTCCGGCGGACTGTAGGTGTTGCTGTTCATTTCTGGGCAAAGCGAACAAAGGGAGAGAAACCCCATCACAATAATGCAAGAATCCTTCTTGACTTTATCAGCCCTTTGTTCGAAGAAAAAGATATGCGGGCAGCGAAGGGGGTCGGATGGGGATTAAAGACAATTGGACACTATTACCCTCTAATCGCGTATGAGTGGCTGAGAAATGCTTTGTTTATAGAAAAACGCCAACCGCTGGCAATTATAAAAAGGAAAGCGCTCACCTACCTGCCAGATGAGATGAAGCAGACATTTATTTAGTAGATAATATGTCCAGGCAAACCGAGTTTATACCGTATAAAACGCGTACAATCCTCAATAAGCACAAGCGCCCCGATCACTGGTTTTGGACACGCTATACAGCGCGTCAGTCGCCCCATACGTTCGGCATCTATCCCCCCTGTGGAAATTTATCCTGACTTATCTTCTCACGGATGAAGCATACGCAGTAGCGATCATGCACTATCAGGATAAATCAGGAAGCAAAAATAAACACTGGTTCTTGCTTGGAGCAGGATTAGCGCTATGGAGCTGCTGGCAATTAAGCACTGCAGCTGGTATCTTTTTGGGCGCGCAGGTACCTCCGAATTGGGGGCTGGATTTCACTCTTGCGCTTACCTTTATCGCGCTCGCTGTTCCTGCGATAAATGATAAAGCATCTTTCCTGTCTTCCCTCAGCGCGGGTTTGGCCGCCTTATTAACCAGGGGGCTGCCCTTTAAACTCAACCTGATCGCGGCTGCGCTGGTTGGGATCACGGTTGGCCTGTGGAGTGAGCGGCGATGAGCGAGATCTGGATTGTTATGCTGTCCGTTGGAGTCCTGACATTCCTGACACGCCTTTCTTTTATTTATCTGCTTGATAAATGGCGGCCGCCAGAAGTGGTACCCCGCGCGCTGCGCTTTGTGCCTGTAACCGTGCTGACTGCGATTTTCATTCCGGAACTAGCTCTGCAGAACGGGGAATTGATGCTGTCATTGGAAAATGTTCGCTTAGTGGCAGGGATCATCGCTGTCCTGGTCGCCTGGCGGACGAAAAGCGCGCTGTGGACCATCGGAGTGGGGATGGTATCTTTCTGGTCGCTTACCTGGCTGATGGGTGCAATTGCTTCTTCCTTGTGAGCCAAAGTGCTATTAGAAGAAATACTAACCCAATCCCATCAAATAAAATGAATCGTGAAAGCGTAGTTTCTATTGGGTAAGGATAAGGACCGCCAATCAATAAGATACTTGTTTCGCCAATTAAACCGATCGCCTGCATGATGACCGCTTCAATCAATGAAATGCGATGCCTGATAGGATTCCCCAGCGCGAAAGCGTAAGGCACATTCCACATGATGAACAGCAAGCCCAACGCCCGTACATTTTGTTCTCCCGCAGCACCTTCAAGGCCAAATCCAGCCATATAAAGCGATGGATTAAAAAAGAAAGCAAGCGCGCATTGGATATTAGCGAGGAAGACCAACCCGACCAGAATTCGAGCAATTAGCATGCCTTTATTTTAACAAAAAAAGCACAGCATAATTAAGTTGTACTTTGGAATTCTTTTTCCAGGTGGGCCCGGTAGGATTCGAACCTACATCCGAGCGGATAATAACATAATTCCAATAAGGATATATATTATCACTTTAATATTTAAGTTTGAGCTTCTAACCTTGCTGTTCTAGGTTCAATTTCCAGAGAAATACAATTGTAGACATCAATAAATATAATCTGGCGAATAAGAAGTGACTAATGTAGATCTAGCAACGTATCTATACAAGTGCGTTAACACTCACAACGTGCTTGAGATTACAAGGATATGAATGCGAGACTTTGCCTTAAGGTGGATATAGTTTTCGTCGGCGAATCGTGGTGAACTAAAAAAGCTCATAAATTCCATCTCTTCAATTCTAATAGTTGTCGTAATTCTATACTATTGACTTCAAGTATAATTTTAGGAGGTTGAAATAAAGCTATGGGGTATTAGGATATGAAATGAAATATGAATCCAAAGATGTGAACAAGTTCTTTTTGATTCTAACGATTACATTTAGCTTATTTGTTCGCATATTTGCCATCTTCCGTTCTGATTTTCCCTTGGTAGACGGGGGCATGTTTTTTTCAATGATTCGTGATCTTCAAGAGGCAAACTATTCGCTTCCTAGTTTCATGTCTTACAATCATCAGCAAATATATTTTGCTTATCCGCCATTTGCATTATTTTTTACGGGTGCCATCAATTCTTTGACAGGTATTCCATTACTGAAACTTATACAATGGCAGCCTGTCGTAATAAATGTTTTAACGCTTGTACCGGTATATTATCTTGCAAAAAGGTTAACACAATCCAGTACAAAGGCGTGGTTAGCTACGTTTATTTTTTCCCTCACTCCCAACACGTATTGGTGGCAAATCGTTGGAGGTGGGGTAACCCGATCATTTGGCGCTTTATTCGCATTTCTTTTTACTTACTTCGCATATCGCATATTTCACGATAAAGATAACAGCCTGTTTGGGTCTGTTGGTGCCATCCTATCGGGAGCATTAGTAGTATTAAGCCATCCAGAATGGGCATTGCAGGCTGTATTTACAGGTTTTCTGTTTTTTTTGCTTTGGGGGAGGAACTGGCATACTATTCGAAAATCAGCCATCATTGTTTTTTCCGTTTTGGCATTAACGGCATTCTGGTGGATTACAGTTTTACTACGTTATGGGATTCATACTTATTTGGACGCCAGCACTGCAACAAATAGCCGTCTTCTCTCTTTAGTTCCACTTATTAGTCTGCAATATACCTTCGAAAACACCGCATTTATTGCTGTTTTTGCACTGATTGGTGCGTTTGTTGCAATAGCTCGGAGAGAATATTTTCTATTAATTTGGGGCATAGGTTGCCTCCTTGTAGATCCTCGGGGTGGTGTGCCGTTTGCTTTGTTACCATTTTCTATTGTAGCGATGTTATCCATAACAGATTTAATTGCCCCATTTTTTCTTAAAAACAGCAATAGAGAAGATAATTCATGGTGGAATTTTCTCGATCTACCTGTGGGCAAGCTTTTTATAGGATTTTTCGCTGTTTTCTGTCTAAGTAATGCGTTTCTAGTATCTACTACCATTTCCAATTATCATCTTAGTACAGGTGAACAACAAGCAATGCTGTGGGTGAAAGAAAACTCGGGATTCGATGATAAATTTCTTGTATTAGGCTCGGAGGCTAATCCCATTCACTCATCGTTAACTGAATGGTTTCCAGCTCTGGCAGATCGTCAAAGTATCACCACTGTTCAGGGACAAGAATGGTTTGGGAATTATCATGATGCAATTAATACTTTTTCGCTTTACCAACAATGTTTATCAGAAGATTTAGATTGTATTCAGAAAATTAGCAAGAAAACTGGAA
>Ga0307421_1000586_pt1 | contig 23259 bp, 21 predicted proteins | sample SalMarWE160270MG_FD_202163 | JGI IMG/M metagenome (GOLD analysis project Ga0307421, IMG submission 202163) | Salt marsh sediment microbial communities from the Plum Island Ecosystem LTER, Massachusetts, United States - WE1602-70 | ecosystem: Environmental > Aquatic > Marine > Intertidal zone >...
GGGACTTACGCCCCACATACTCCAAAAGGGAGAATATGATAGCTATGAGGCCCGCCTGACAGACGAGCAGTATGCTATCTATCATCCTCGCATTTCTCAGCACTATGCTGCTGAGCCCCAGGGCAGCGGAAAAGAGAAATATGGTTAATACTGCTTTCCGTTTATCTCCTAAAAGGTAAAAGAGCCTGTGGTGCAGATGATCTGCGCCCACATAATCGATCCAATCCTTCACGGTCCGCACCTTTCCGCTTACAACCCTTTCAACCGTAATATAGATCATGTCAAAGATAAGCACCCAGAAGATCAGCACCGGGTTTGCAAAGGATACAATCCTGCTCTCGCTCCAGTAGCCCATCACAGCCAGCCCCGCTAGCATAAAGCCCAGAAAGGTAGATCCGGCATCTCCCAGAAAAATCAGCGCAGGCTTTTGAAGCCTGAAATTGAAGGGGAAAAAACCGAGGCAACTGCCGAGGATTGCAATAGCAATCCATCCCACAAAGGGCTGGTCGGTCTGGAAGGCTACTATGCCGATAAAGGCAGCCATGATGGCGCTCAAACCGGAGGCAAGCCCGTCCATCCCGTCGATGAAATTCATGGCATTGGTAATCCCCACCATCCAGATAAGGGTGAAGACAAGATTCATCCAAAATCCCCAGGTGGTTTGGGGAGGAAAAAGGTCCAAAATAATCCCATGATAGACCAAGAATACTACCACAAGAACCTGGATAAGGAGCTTCGTGAGTGCCGGTATCCCCCTCACATCATCCGCCAGGCCCATCAGCGCCATTACCATTCCACCAGTTAGGAGTATGAGCATTCCCCTCTCCAACAGCATGTTGGCCACAAGGGATAAGGAAAAGGCGATAAGTATTGCGATCCCGCCGAGCAAGGGAGTTGCGCTTGTATGAAGTTTCCTTTGATCAGGGTTATCAATGATAGTGGCCTTGAGGGCAATCACCCTCATCAAAGGCGTTAGCAGATAGGAGAGCGAGAAGGAGAAAAGCAAGATATAGAGCCAACGAAACCCCGTATAGGTGAAGTGGAACCGAACGAAAGGCAGAACGAGAAAACCCGTTATGGCGAGTGCTACAAGATAGAAGATCCTCAATGTGAGTGAGTCCTTTAGGGCAAACAAGGTGGCTTCCTCCTTCAAAGAATGCTTCTGATGGTATCAATAATAAAGGAGGCCTCTTCCTGTTTCAGTGCTGGATAGATAGGGATGCTTACCGCCTTTTCCCATGCATTGTCCGTGTGAGTAAATCCAGACAATTGTAAGTACCTATGCATGGGCCTAAATACAGGTCTCCTGCAATGGATATTTCGTTTCCCCATCTCATCCATAAACCAAATTGGATCCTCAACCTCTATAATATACCGGTAATAGATATGATCCCTTTGTTCAGGAACGATCGGGATTCGAAGTTTTAACTCAGACAATCCCACGTCATAGATCCCGGCAATCTCTTTTCTTCTATCGATACATGATGGTAGCTTTTGCAGCCTGCTTTTGCACAACGCGGCCAGGATATCCGTCATCTTATAATTGTATCTCACCACATAGGTTTCCTTCTCATCATAGCTCCGCAGGTCTCGAATGGTATCAATGAGCCTGGGATCGTTGGAGGCGACCATTCCACCCTCACCGGCCCCGAGCATCTTTGTGGCATAAAAGGAAAAGACCGATAGCGCCCCGAATGATCCTGTAGACCTGCCCTTGAAGCGCGCACCAATCGACTGTGCGCAATCTTCTATGACCGGGATTCCAAGAGAGATAATGGGCTCGATATCCGCCGGCAACCCGAACATATGGGGGACGATTATGGCCCTTGTTCTGCCCGTAATCGCCCCTTTTACACTCCCGGCATCGATATTATAGGTATGGGGATCAATATCCACCAGGACCGGCGTTGCCCTCACATACCAGACGGCATTCAGCAGGGCAGTGCAAACATAGCTTGGTATGATGACCTCATTGCCCTCACCCACCCCGAGAGCAAGAAGCGAGAGGTGGAGTGCGGCGGTTCCTGAGCTTACGGTAGCTGTGTACGGTACGCCGATGAAGGAGGAGACCTTCTCCTCAAGCGATACAACATGCTCTCCCTGGGAAAGATAGCCCGAATGCAATACCCGTGCGACAGCGGCAAGATCTTCTTCATCGAGGAGTACCTTTGAGTGGGGGATCACCTTGCACCCTGAGTGAGCTAAAGTGACTAAAGTCACTTTAGGCACTATCCTTTTCAATCAATAGTAATGAATAGCCGTTCGGGGATAAATCCCTCCGCCAGGGGAATCCTGCCCTGCACGCCCCTAAAATGCGCCGAGGATCTGGCGATATCGATAATAGAGAGATCCGGAATGTTCGTCTTCATCACCTGGGAGCTATGGGCCTTCAGCGCCTCGAGTTTCAATTCGAAAACAGAGCCAATATCAACAAATATATTCGGCGTGAAGTTATTGGTGGTAGGCACCTCGTAGAACATCACGTTCCGGACGTACCGGGCTGCTGACAAAACTGATCTGTTTACCGTCCGATGATCTTGATGGGTATCATCAAAGAAATTTACAAAGATAAAATCAGGTTGAATTTTCTTAATATATGCCTCTATCGTATGAATGATTTCGTTTCCCTGATCGAGGAGCTCTGTGTCCCTGAAGCCTCCCCAAAAAACATCCTTTGCACCGATTATGTCAGCCGCATTCATCTGTTCTTTGTATCTTACTTCGGTCTCTCCACCCATCTCTCCCTTACTAATCAAGAGGAGAAATACACTATGCCCTCTCTGGGCGTATTTTATCAGGGTACCTGCACAACCTATCTCGATATCATCAGGATGCGGCCCTATGGCAAGTATATTCATGTATCTCCTCGTAGTATCTTCAGGCTTTCATCCCCATGGTTAAAGATGAGATCAATTACCGACATAAACGGCTCAAACTCACCGAATAGCTGATCATAGACCGGATGCCTGAAATCCTGGAAAACCACCTGGACTCCCGCTTTATCGTACTTATTCAAGTCCATGTATCCCCTTCCCCCGGCTCCTGCCAGATATGTTTCCGCACCGAAGTGTTTGGCTATAGCGATGAGCCTCTCATCAGGATCCTCGGGAAATGCTCCTATTTCCGAGGCTACGTACAGGGATGTATCTATTCCAAGTATCCTGTTGAGTCTTCTTACCACCTCTATGTTCAACTGAGAGATGATCTCCCAGGATAAGGAAAAGATTTCTTCAAAGAATATTTCTAATAGTCCATAGTGCGGTGCCTTTTTGTAATTCGAAATAATGGCCTGTCGATGTTTGCGCTGCCAATCTACCTTGTTATTTATGGACACCTCCTGTATCAGCTGAGGATACCGATACAGCACGGGAACAGTCAACCACTGCCATCCTTGGGCGGTCTTGATCCTGTTCCTGTTCTGCCATTCGTTTTTCTTGAATTGCACAGTATCGAGCAGCATAAAGACATCGGCCTGATCGATCTTATGAAAATATCCAATCCAAGGAAGGTACTGCGGCTGATGAACGGCAATGATCATCGGTTTCTGTCCTCGTACAATAATTGCCCCTTTCGCTTCTCAGGGGCAACTCGTGCTCCTTGTCCGTGAACCAACTCCGCGTCATCTCATTCCTTTGGTCTGGCCAAGACCTCCTTCAGATTTTCTCTCACCTGGGGATCATTGAGGAGCGACTTGAGCTCATGGCTGAAGGCCTTTGCGCTAAATTCCATACTCTCCTTGGCGTTTTGCTTAATACGGCTGAATACCGGATAGTCTAATGCCACTCTGCTCGTCTCAGTAATCGCCATTCTCATTGCGAACTGCATGCTTTCCTTGATCTGCTGCTTAACCCCAATAAAGACAATAAGAAGAACAATCAGAAAGATAATTCCCCAGGGTATTGCCATAACGAGGTTTTTGACAAATACCTGTGCCAAACTGTCCTCTTTCATCTCCAAGCCCTCCTCTTTAAGGTTACCGCTATCAAATTCCCTCTATTCTTATCTATACCTGCAATCTATGGCGAAACAGGATAAAAAGCAAACGGAAAATAGAGTAATAGTTCACCGCAAAGACGCAGAGAGCGCTGAGTTAAGTAATTTCAATCCAAGGATGATTGCATCTTCAACAACTATATCCAATCTGTAACCGCAATCAAGTTTGATGAACTGGCAAAAAGTCTGAAATGTGTCTTTTTAGTCCTTCTGGCGAACCCCGAATCGTGGTCCGGGGCAGGCACCGGAATCCAGTAAATTCAACAGGTTCTGGATGCCGGATCCGTCATCCCGGACCCTGATCCGGGACCGGCATGACGATTGGAGGACTTTTTACAAAACCATCATCATTTATAAGTCACGAAAATGGGATTTGAAACTATTATTCCATATCCGTGAAGATCCATCCGGTAATATTCCTTTACCCCTTTTCTGATATCTTTGTCCTCATGTTCAATCTCTAACGGCAACTGCCCCTCAAACCGCGCGATTGCCTGCCCTGATCGAATCAGGCGTACCCGAACAAGGCTCTTTGTGGGTATATCTGATGAAAGAGAAATACTTATCCTCGGGAATCCCGCAACAGATATCTCATCCCCTGAAATGCCTTTTACTTCCCCATTCGGCGAGGACACGGAAAATTCCTCAAGCTTCGCAATAAGAGGATAATTGCCACGGCAGGCATACATCTTTCCGTTCTTCAAGGCTCGTACTATTTCATCTTTGGTCCTGTTTTTCACAAGAAACACCGTGGGGAAATTTCCGAGTTTCTCACCGCTTTCGCCTTCCTTATGGAAATCCGCCGTTGCAATGCCCCATGCAGGCATATCCCTTTTCCCGGCGCAATACTCTCTGAGAACCTTATCCCATATATTCCCCGGCTCGGTGACCGTTATATTATCTCCATAGAGAGCAGCGAACCCTGTGTACCCTCTAGATTCTTCCAGAACCTCGGGATAAGGGGGCGTTCTTACAAAAATCGGCCCCATTTTTCTGATCCCCGATCTTGTTTCAGGATAATTCCAGAAGGTCATTCCCCCTTTCGAATTCACATAATCTATCAGGAGTTGATAAGGGGCTATACCCTGATGACCGTGATATTGATCAAAGGGAGAGCTTCTAAACGGGTGGGAGTTGATGATGAAGAGAATGGATAAGACACCTATTGTTACACCAGATATCCTCCAAATACCCTTCCGTCTTAGCAAAAAGATACCAAGAACAAAAGGGATAAGAAAAATTAGAGTAGTAGGAAGGAAATTTGCCGTAAATCTTGTTGAAAAACCATTGTGAATTATTGGGAGATCCCGATAATCTTCAGCCCTTTCAAGCCCTATGGTCAAAATCCGCCTTTCATGGTTGTGGGCGGTAAGGTTCTTCTTGAAATAGGAGCCGGCCCAGTAATAAAAGGGTGCGGTTTCGGACCCTGGGATTATGATCATATCAGGATACTTTTCTTCAACTTCCTCGATGCTATTCAGATAATTCTCTGCCCCGCCTTTGTTAATTGAATGTAACTCAACCCTTTTTCTTAAGATATTCCTGAACGGGAAAAGGCCATATTCCATGGCCAGTCTATCATGATCATTGATAACCAGGACACCAAAGCCCTTCTTCTTTGCCAATTGCACAAGAGATTCCAGGTCATAAGCCCCGTCACTGAAATTTGTGCGGAGGTCAATTAAGCCGGCGACCTGTTGATGATCGGTGCTAAAAGAATCTGCCACCCAGAAGGTAGAAAGGATGGCTGCGAGGATCGCAAGAAAGGCTATTCTTTTAATAAACCTCTGTGCCCCCATTACTTAACCCCAAAGGACTTTTCTTCTTTCTCAACAATTCGAGGTATAATTGATCAATCTTTTGTACCATGGAATCTGATCCATACTTTATGGCCATTTTCTTTCCTTTTTCCCCCATCTCTTTTCTTTTTTTTGGATTCGCAAGCAGGGATTCTATGCCACCCGCTAAGGCGTTAACATCCGCTGCCTGGACAAGCAGTCCATTTTCCCCTTGAATGACCAGGTCGGGCACTCCGCCAACTTTACTGGCAACAATGGGCTTTCCAGCTGCCATAGCCTCCACCAATGCCCTGCCCATCCCCTCGTTCAATGAGGGAAGGACAAAGATATCCAGTACAGGCAGGATCTCGTGGATATCATCGCGCCACCCTAAAAACCACACCTTTTCAGATGCCCCCATGCGGGATGCCTCTCGCCTCAGTTCCCCCTCTAGATCCCCCCTTCCCACGTAGACCAAGATTGTCCGGGGATACCTTTTCCAGACCTCAGCCATGGCCTTGAGCAAATACATCGGCCCCTTGATGGGCAGGAGCCAACCCACGGTACCGACTACCAATCCTTCCGGTTTGAGGCCTAAGGATTTCCTTTTCCTTTGAACGTTTACCTTTGCGTGCAGGTAGTGATCGACGTCCACCCCGCTGTGAATCGTAACGATCTTTTTCTGATCACACACAGACAGTGCAAGGTAGTCATCTCTCTCCCCCTGGGTAAGGGCTATCAGCCGGTCGGTGATACGGGACATGATCCTTTCCACCAGAAGGTAGATCTTTGAGGTCAAGGGACCGAAATGACCATAGAAGACATGCCCGTGGGGGGTATGGACAACCGCCGGCACGCCTGCCAGCCTGGCAGCCAATCGGCCGAGTATTCCCGCCTTGGAGGAATGGGTGTGAACTATGCAGGGCTTCTCCCTCATAATCAATGTCAAGAGAGAGAAAAAGGCCCGAAGGTCCCGAACAGGAGAGAGCTTTCGGAGCAAAGAGGGGATGACAATAACCTTTACTCCCTCCCTCTCAGCCTGCTTAATCTCGCTTTCAACCACCTTTTTCTCCCAATCAGTCATCTGAGATTCCAGGGATAACCCGTGAATCAGCACCGTCTCATATTTTTCCCGTAATCCATAGCATGTGAGCAAGGTATTTTGCGCAGAGCCACCTCTATCCATACGGGTGATGATATCTATGACCTTGAATTTTTCCAAGCCTAGTGGTTCTCCAGAATATACGACCTTTATGGGGCCTCGAACAGTCGCTCTATGGCGTCAATATTACACTCCCATGAATAATAGTCCTCCACAAAGGCCCTGCATCGAGCGGAGACATCCCGCCAAAGCTGACCATTGTTCCTGAATTGCTTACAGTTATCAATAATTAAAGATGCCATGGAGTCCGGTTTGGCATCCTTAAAGAGATATCTAGGATCCAACCTGCTCAAGATTTCAATTGTCCCGCCTACCGGGGTCCCCAGCACGGGAACGCCTGATGCCAGCGCCTCCAAGGTAATCAATCCAAAACCTTCTAGTTCTAAAGTTGGAAGAACAAAGAGGTCTGCCATGCGATAGTAATCGGGAAGGTCATCCTCCGTAATAAAACCCACAAATCTAACGGCCCTTTCCACACCGAGTCTGTGGCTCAATGATATAAGCCTGTGCTTGAGCGGTCCGTGTCCCCCTATCACAAGATAACTATCTGGCAGTTCTCTGATTATCTCCTTGAAGGCATAGAGAAGGTTCTCCAAGCCCATCCTAGGCTCCATATCTCGCACAGTAAACAAAATGATCTTTTCTTGTGGGATATTCAGGCGCTGCCTAATTTTTCGATTATCAACGGCTGGATGGAATCTCTGCAAATCAACCCCGCCTGGAATAATTATCATTTTGTCGGAGGAAATTTTATACACCCTCATCAATCTCTCCTGAGTAAATCTGCTCAGGACAACAATCCTATCAGATCCACTCAAGACCTTTTTTTCGATACATTTCCGCGCCTGAATATTGAGATAGTTTGAGAGAGTTTTGATGATGTTCATCGGTCTCGGATTTCTGGATCGAAACTCTTCAAATGATAGGGAATGGCAGGTGTAAACCTTTCTGATTTTCCTGGATGCTTGTGACCGGCTGACGGCAAATGCTGAAAATGGCTGATGAAAGTTTATGCAGTCGTAATGATGGGCATGTTCCAGGGTTTCAAAGAGCCTTTTCCCGTTCCACAGGGTGGAGACAAAAAAGGAGACGGCATTTTTCTGATTGACCGGGTATTGCCATTCCCGAACATTACGAATCACCGAATGGTCCGACGGGTGATTCGCCAACCTTCGGGTAAGGATGTCCACATAGTGTCCCCGTGCGGCCAGCCTCGTCGCTTGTTCAAAAAGCACCCGCTCCGCGCCGCTCAGGTCGTCTTGAATGGAAACATCTGTTACAAAAAGAATATTCATTTATAATCAGTAAATTACAAACGGTCGCCATACGAGGCATCTATCATTTGACTGGACACGCCGATGAACGATAAACGTCGCATACTTTCCGAGCTGTTTCTTTGATGCTGTAGCCTTTTTGAACCGTCTCATATCCCCGCTGAGCAATGTCTCCTTTCTTGTCAGGGTTAGACAAAAGAAACTCAATCTGGGCAGCCAATTCTCTGGGCTTTGATGGGGAAACGAGTATACCGTTATAACCGGACTTGATAAAATCCGGTGGTCCGCCGGATGATGTTGCGATGACAGGGATACAGGACGCCATTGCCTCTAAAAGGACCAAACCGAATGGCTCGCGAAGCGACGGCAGGACAAAGAGGTCCATCAGAGGATAAATATCGGCCATATCCATGCGAACCCCTAGAAAAAGGCATGTTTCTACAAGGCCCAATGAAACCGCACGGCTTTTCAACTCTTCAAGGAGCGGCCCCGTGCCGATAAATAAACATCGCAACATGGGCCAGCGATCACGCAGATATGGCAACGCCTCAATCAGATGAATCTGCCCTTTCTCTGTCACCATCCGGCCGACTGTACCAATCACAGGACGATTTTCTCCGATGCCCAGTGCGTCATATAGCCGTGCATCTGACTGACGAGGTTGAAATACATCAAGGTCCACACCATTGTGAATGACAACGATCTTATCATTTTGAACACCCATTTTGATCAGGTCATTCTTCATCGCCATCGATATGCAGATGTACCTTGAAGTCAAGCCTGACGTTATTCTCTCAACAAGGATATATAACCGCCTGAGAAGAGGAGGCGTGTCCACATAATCAAAGAGTGAGACATGAACCGTAGTGACGTTGCCAATGCCTTTCAGCAAACAGGCCAGACGGCCGTAGAGATTTGCTCTATAGCCATGGGTATGGATGATATTGATTTTTTCATCATGAATGAATTTCCTGATTTTCCATATGGAGTTGATGGAAAATCTACTATCCGTGCTGATCAAGCCATATTTGCAATGATGCTCCCGCAGCAATTTCGTGAAAGGACCTTCAAATGAAAGAACGACGATATGCTCGCATGACGGATCGGAATGTCTGATCAAATCGAATAGATAGCGTTGCCCCCCCGCCATCTCAGAGGAATCGATCAGATGTAAGATTTTTATCAAAGGCCCGGTTCCCATACTACCGATATTTAGCTGCCAAGCTCAATCGGGACTCTACTCCTTGTTTTTTGCAATGAACGAACTTCATTTAGGATCTTATTAGTTAGAACCTTCCGATCATAATGATTCACGACCAATCGTCGTCCTTTCATGCCCATCTCGTTAGCCTTTTTATCATCCTTTAGAATATCCGCAATGGCTTTTGCAAGCGCCTCTTTGTTTTCAGGCTCGATGAGCCAAACGGCCCCGGACCCATCGAAAATATCCGTCGTTCCTGGAATTTTCGAGGCAACTACCGGTTTGCCGCAGGCCGTATAATCGAATATTTTGACGGGCGACCGTAATCCGGCCTTGATCAAGTACGGGGCCGTGCAAACATCCATGGCATTGATCCATTGGGGTGTTTGTTTGTAGTCGATTTGTCCGGCAAACAAGAAATGGCTTTGAAGATATCGTTCATCTATCCGTCGCTGCCATTGATTTTTCATCGGGCCTTCTCCGATGACTACAAAATAAGCGTCAGGTATGGATTGAAGCACTGATGGAGCGGCATCGATCAGAATATCCACACCTTGATGATCCAGCAGCGTCCCCATGAAACCGATATATTTCCCTGAGGGTTCGAGGTTAAGTTTCAACCGGCACTGAATTTTATCCAGGGGACGATATAGATCCGTATTGGCGCCGCTTGGCAGAATGCGAATTTTTTCGGGATTGATTTTCGGTAATCGCCGTATCAGTTTGTCTCTTATATCTTTTGTAATGACGAAGGCTGCATCGCACCAGGATAGGACAATCTCATCGGTTTTGAGGGACACCCATCGCTCCAAACGGGAAATTGTTCCCCTAGGATGCTCTCTGTTATCCGCGTAAGGATCGTCATTGACCTCATAGATCAATACCGCCTTTTTGAGTCTGGCAAAAAGCGCCGGAACGATGGAAATACCTCTACGGATATAAACGACATCGGGTTTAGATTTCAAATGATGCTCAATAAGGAAAATCGTTAAGAAGAAATTGAAAGATAACGAGCGCAAAAGGGGAAAATCAAGCAAAGGGATCTGAACCAATCGCAAGGGAAGGTTGTCTGTTGGAAAATCATATTTTGGAAGAAACAAAACCACATCATGACCCAGATCAGCCATATTTTGGGCCAAATCCCATATTTTAACGGTGGCACCGACAAACCGTTTCCACCACCTGTCATGCCAATAGGCAAAGATGAATATCTTGAATTTTTTCAAACTTCCTCTTTATTCTGTCACAAGCACCCTATTTTGTGCTGCTTTTTGTGGATACGAAACAGTGTCAACGAAGCAAAATGAATTTGGCTGTACCTGAAAAAGACAATTCTTAATCGCATGCCTGCCCGAGTTTGCAATAAATAACCTGGGTTTTTCTTAATGATTCTAGCAATAATATTTTCCTTATGATTTCATAAGCATTGAGGCCAATTTCTCCAACTTGGAAATGCCTTAAGATTGTAAAGTCCCTACTGCTGATATATTTACGAAATTCCGATCTGCTCCATTCTCTTACATGCGTCTTATTTAAAGGTGGCCCGAAACCTTTCGTATCCCTCCTTATTAAATCTCTCGCAGGAGTAGAAATTACGATATGGGTATTATTATGGCTGTGTTTCTTAATATAATGCAGCAAATTATCAGGGTTGACAAGATGCTCGACAACATCTGAAGCTATGATACAATCAAATTTTTCATCAAGTTTTAATTTGGAATTCTCAATATCATCCTCGAACCATCTTCCGAACTGATACTCCTGCCTACAGAAATCTATTGCGTGTTTAGCATCTATCCCAACAATATTCTGGCAGACAGGTAATATAATATCTTTGAGTTTAATTCCAAAGCCGCACCCGATATCCAGTACGCTTTTGGCCTTGTACTCACAAACAAGCCTCTTGGCATACTCATATACTTTGATTTGATAAGTCGATGCCCCATATTCATCATCAAGGAATGGAATTGAGTGGCCTTGAGAATCTAAATTGCGTTTATATCCTTCTTTAATAAAATAGTTTTCCATTTAGAATAGCCAAACTGAGGCCTTGAATAAATCCTCCAAAGCCCCCAAATTAAAATTTTTCTGATGAGGTAACAGATTAGATCGGGTTACTTTGTAAGAATCATTAATGAATATCGTCCGAATATTTTTGCGGCAAGGGACACGTTGAAAAAAGCCATTATCCTTCTTGCTAGATTTGCAATTGTTCTTTTTGGTGTTGAAGATTGTTCGGTATAGTAGGTTCCAACGTCTGTCAAAAAATAATCAATTATTACATGCCCGGTATCTTTCAGGCATGCGATTGCTGATTGAAACGAGAAATAATGAACATGCCCGAGATTTCTGCGGCTCTTAATAAACGAATCACTCAAAACTGAAGAAACGGATAGGTCAAGAGGGATATGGTAAATTTTATAATTCGCCTTTGCGCGGCATTTTTTTAAGAAATCTAAATAATTGGAAACATGCTCAATAACGTCAATTATCAGCAGAATATCAAAATACTCGCTATTATTGGCTGAAAGAATATCTTCAGACTTAAAATATACATCCTCATTTGCGTGTTTGATGGCAAGATCGATGGCTTGCTGAGCTATGTCATAGCCGAAATACCTGATTCCCTTGTCCATTAAGAGAGACAGTTCATACAGAACACTGCCGGCACCACAGCCGATATCTGCAATTCTGGTACCGGTAATTTTGTTACGCTTGATAATGCTATAAATGTGCTTTGCTTTCTATGATGAATCCTCTGCATGCCAATTTTGATGGCGCTTAAAATATTCGCCGTCTGTATAAATATTGCCCATTATCATTTGTAAACTTTAAGAGGATGAAAAAAATTACTCTGTGGTGAACTTAGACAATTAGGATTGTTATTGTCGCCCACCGTTCAAACACATCGAGGAAACATTACGATACTTGATTCGCATCAGTCATTCACACTTGATTTGGGTTTTATAAGCATTCGATAAAGACTTTCCATTTTCTTCATTTGATCAATGTGCGCAGCATTTTCTTTTATCAAACGAGTATTCTCCATGGCAAATCGAAAACATTTATCTTTGTCCAGCAGAAGGTCACTTATGGCTTCAGCAAGTTTTTCAGAGTCACGTATGGGAACGATTTTGCCGTTGACTTCATCCTCAACCCATTCCCTGGGTCCTGGGAGGTCGCTGATGACAGGAACCGCACCGCACATCATGGCCTCCTTGAGTGATACAGGTCCGGCATCCCACGAGGGAACAGACACATAAATGTCGGCCATGGCATAAAGGGACGCCAATTCCTCATGCGGAAATTGCGGCAGGAAACGGACGGACTTTTCTATTGCTAATTTACCAGCCAGGGATTTCAGCTCAGGCTCAAGATGTCCGCCGGAGTTCTGCAAAATCAGAATTGTTCTCGGAAAAGCTTTGAGCACCTTTGACATGGCTTCAATAACAACATCATTGTTATAAAGCTCGCTCTGGTTTCTATTGCTCAGGATGACCGTTTGATTCGTTTCTATTTCCAGCTTTTTTCTCAATTCATTTGTATCGGCACCCGGTTTGAAACGGTCGGTATCCACCCCCCAAAAAACAACATGAACCTTGTCGGCTATCGCTCCCAGTCTGATCATTTCTGACTTCAAATGTTCCGAAGTCGCGGTTAACAGATCCGCTTTTCTCAATGCATATCGCGTCAAATATTTACCTATTTTAGCCCTTGATGAAGCTGGCAAATTCAAAATATCTGTTCCCCACGCGGTCACTACCAGGGGATGACGCCCAACCAAGGCAGCAAGCCACCCATACTGGTGTATAAAGTGGCCGTGAACGATATCGGGATTTTCTTTTCGAACAATACGACGTGTCCGAAACAACACCGGCAGGAAAAAAGGAGACCCGTAATAAAATGTATCGAAGTTGGCAAGGTGCCGTATGCCTGAGATAGTCTCCCTCTTCTTTCCCAGCGTGATGATGGATATGTCATATCCGGCATCACGAAAGTAGTCCACCCATCGCTTGGTATGGACGCTGGTGGAATCGGCAATATAGAGTATTTTCATTACGTTGGAATTACAATTTTATCAAATGGCGGGTCCGTCTGAAATTTCAATCATTTTTGATTCCGTGAGATCGATCATCCGTTTAATGGAAAAATCGCTTTTCGCCGCTGCTTCGGCTGCACGCCCGAGGTTTTCCGCAAGTTGTCTATTTTTAATCAGCAGGGATATTTTATCTGCAAGGGCTGCTTTGTTGCCGGGTTTGATCAGTATTCCATTTTTCCCATTTTGGATCGCTTCGCTGGTTCCTCCAATTTCTGAAGCAATTATCGGTTTTCCACAGGCCATCGCTTCAAGTAAGACAAAGGGCAGTCCCTCTACCGTAAGTGTCGGAAATACAAAAATATCCGAAGTGTTATAGTAGGGCGCCGCTTGGTGGTTTTCGACCGGGCCTGTAAAAATAACTGTTTCAGCAAGACCGAGTTTTTCACTAATAGTCTTCAGCGGGCATAAACTGCTGCCCTCTCCAACAACCAACAGCTTGATATCGGGAATAGTCCTCTTGAGGATACCCACAGCCTCGATAAGGACATGATGTCCTTTTTCATGAGTAAGTCGTCCCAGAGTGAGAAGAACCGGGGTTTTTTCATCAATGTCATAACGCTTCCTCAGGATTCGCCTGGCAGACGGATCAGGATGGAAGGTGTCTGTATCAATGCCATTATAAATCGTCACGCATTTCTCTGTCAGTCGCTGACCGAACCATTTCTTCAGATCTTCCGTGATCCTATGACTTGCCGTAATGATCCCCCGTGACTGATGCAGGACCGGTTTCTGGGTGATAAAATAGGAATAAATTAATCCCGAAAAGTTTTTGAAAAAATAAGCAGGCCGATGCCATCCACGGCGAAGGTTGACTTTGAAAGTGGTGAACTCCTGCTGGATGCTGCCGTGCAAGGTAGAAAGCATGGGTATGTGCGTGATAGCCGCATTGGTCTGCGTTAAACCAAATCCATCGTAACTCTGGCTCCAAACCAGGTCAAAAGGGTTTTTCCTGTGCAGGGCCTGAAGCGTACGGACGCTTTCCCGGGCCCAACCGCAGCGGCGCGATCCAAATACGGTATCCTTCAAATAATGGATCTCGACCCCGTTGACGATCTCATGGGTTTTTCCGGCAGGATGACGGGTAGAGATAAAGACAACTCGATGGCCGCGGGCGACCAGACCCTGTGCCAACAGCTTGCCATGCACGTCCATGCCGCCGTGCATGCCGTGCCAGTATGTGGTGCGCGATAGGGCAGCGATGTTTAGGCTTTTTGTCATGAATTTCTTGGCTGATAAATTATCTTATCGAGCAGTGCGGCAAACCGGCCGGTTAGGTTGATGTAATTGTATTCTTCGATTTTATTTATGTTCGGCGTATTTTTCAAAGTACCATTCGCCCACTGCTGATACATCTGAAAGTAAGCATGCCTGATATCCTGAAAACTTTCAAAATCGGCAATCACACCGATCCCGGTTTTGCGAATGATTCTAGCTGTATCCCCATCTGCCGGCACAACTGCCAGGACTGGCTTTTTGAGAGCCATGTATTCGAACATCTTGCTGGGAATAACATCCCTGCCGCGTTCACGGCTCAACAGCAGGAGCAGTGCATCGGATTGCCCTGCCAAATGCAATGCCCTCTCATGCGGCATAAACCCCGTGAACTCGCACACCTTATATTTGTCCGGTTCTCTTAAATCGCGTGTGGAATTTGCACCGATGAATCGAAGGCATACCGTCTGTCTTTTAATTTTCCCCTCGTCGATGAGGGCATTGACTGCCTTCAAGAGATGATCCGGTCGAAAACTGCCATAAAACAGCCCGAAAAAGGTAATCGTAAACTTTTCATTCCGTCGGTTGGGAGCGCTGCCCACATCCCGATAATCATCCGGATCAAACCCCATGGTAATGGTTTCGAACTTCGGTTCATCTGGACAATGTTTCGCCAGATAGCGGCCAAATACCGGCGCTGCTGTAATCACCTGACTGGCAGTCCTGACGATCCGTCCCTCAAGACGGTAATGAAGGCGGCTGTGAAAAACAGTCGGAAGCGGCAGATAGGGGTTTTCAAACCACTCGTCGCGAAAGTCGGCCATCCAGGGGGCCCCGAAGCGCTTGCAGATATAATATGCGATCAAATGGGATGTCAAAGGCGCCGATGTCGAATAGACCGCGTCAATGCGGTCATTTTTCATCAAAGCGGCTGCTGCGCGGACAGCAAAAGGCAACCAGCCGATCTGATCATCGGGATGAACCACATAACGTCGCAGTAAGAGGTCCAGCTTGCGAATACGCAACGGATTCAGAATGCGGTAGAGCCAGGCGGATTGCAGCATGAAGGTGCGTACGATGATTGTTGTGGGTGGCACGTCTTTGAGCAGATGATCGTCTTGAGCGTAATACCAGTCCGGATTTTTCACCGTCAATACGATAGGATCCCATCCATACAGGGGCATGTATTTGGCTATTTTAAGCGGGCGCAACGCCCCCGCGCCCCCAATCGGAGGGAAATGGTAAGCAATCATGAGGATCTTTTTTCGGCCCACTAGCGTCCATTGCCTCTGGCGGCGTCAAACATTCCTGAGTTCCGCCACATTTTGTTCGCGAAAAAACAACAGTCGGCGAAATTGGCCGAGGATCTTTCTTTGCCCCAACAACCAGGGGGAGTGCACCAATAATCGAAAAAATTCGGCCAGCCCTGCATACCGACCCTTCTGTTTCCAGCGGATAAAAACGCTCAAATAGCCGATTTCATCCCGGCAGAGGCGCAACAGAGCCTGCTTGTCCCTAATGTTCAGACCGCAGCGATCGGCATACTTTTTAATCATGGGGACTGATTCCTGATAAAATCGAATCGTTTGCGCCGTCTTCGTGGAAGCGTGGTCACGATAGCGGGCTAGCGATTGTCCGATGATCAGCGGCACCGTTCCCGTAAGACCGATTTTCAGGAAGAACTCGCGATCGAAGGCGTAATGTGAATTTTCATCGAACCCACCGACCTGTTCATAAATATCCCTGCTCCAGAATGCCGCGGGTTGTGCAAAGGTCGAACCGAAAGGCTTGAGCAGATGGCCAATGTGCTCGGGCCACGAGGCTTTGAACGTACGCTTAACTGTGCTTTCGTCAAAGATAATGCAATCGCCGGCCAGGAGCTGCGGCCTTTCAGGTTTCATGAATGCAACCGCTGTGGTTTTGAAAGCATTTGGCTCATAGAAGTCGTCACTGTTGATGTAGGCGTATAGTTCCCCCGTGGCCCGTTTAAACCCCTTGTTGATGGCATTGCTCTGGCCCTTATCCGGCTCACTGACCCAGTAATGCAGCCAGGGTGAATATTTTTCAATTATCTCTATGCTGTTATCCATCGAACCGCCGTCGATGACGATGTATTCCAAGTCGGGATATCCTTGGAGAAGCACCGAACGGATTGTTTCCTCAAGAAATTGTCCCTGATTTAAACTGGGTGTGACCATACTGATTTTGGGCCAAATATCACCATTGGGTGTATACCCCTCATGCGACGGCGATGATTCCGTCCAGGGCCATCCCTTCTTGCCGGGTGCCGGAGGTGGCAGTTCGTGTAAATCACGACAATGCATGTTTACGTATCTCCCAGTACTGTATGCGAACAAAATCAATCATTGGCAGGATGCGGATGCAGATTTACGGGCTTTCAAATTCAAACCTCTCTTCTTACCGGGTGGAGGCGCCGGCAGTTTCCACAAATTAGAGCAGTACATGTTGATCCTATAAAAGTTATATCGATTGGAGGATGACTAACTGGTGGTCCTTCCAAAGCTGAGTTGAGGGCGGCACAGTCCAGTGAATCGCCTTGTTGAAGGGATAAACGGAAGAGATTACTTTCTTGATTATGGGGTAGCAGTCAAGGCGTTTCAAGGCGACAAACGCCAGGCATTGGGCAAGTTGACGCCAACGTTCAAAGACAGAACCTTCCCGGTGCGAAAATCTTCTAAAGCCCACAAAACGGAGGTCAAGTTGCTGTGCAGCCCACCGAAACCATTTGGGATTGAAAAAACTTACATGTTCCGTGCTGTAATACCAGTAATCCTGACGCATGAGACGCCAAGGCAGGACATCGGTATTGCCCGTGGATAAAAGGATAATCCCTTTCCGATTCAAAAGAGAGGCCAGCTTTGAAAGTGCCAGAAAGGGAGATGCTAAATGTTCCAAAACATCAATAAGGGTTATAATATCAAAGCGCGTATTCTTGGATTCGAATTCTTCCAAAGTCATCCCAATGATCTGTACTCCCTTTTCTTTGGCCATTCTCGCTGCAGCTTTAGAGGGCTCTATGCCGTACTTGGAGAAAAGATCCGGGAAAAGCTGTAAAAAATCACCACGATAGCATCCGACATCCAGTATATTGCCGGATTTTTTCAGTTGAATAATGGCTTCAAAGGCTAACCGATAATCATTTCGCCTTTCACCATAGGACCAGTTTGTCTCCGCTATATCCCCATAGGCTTCGGCAAGCTCATTAGGGGAAAAAAAGGGGTGCCTGAAATAAAGATTGCAACTCTCGCAATGGTAGAGAAAGCCCGGATTTGGTAAGTCGAACAGGCCCGGTATCTTTATCAATTCGCCGATAGTTTTTACGTTATTTCCGTTGCATGAAGGACAACACATCAAGGCCATGGTATCATTATTACATAATAAAATAGTAAAACTGGTTAGCGATTTAGGGAATGTCCCCCCGATAGACAGTCCCGGCTGAAATGTTTGTACGAACAATCGCTCCGGCTCCTACGGTGCAGTTGTCTTCTATTTGAACACCCTTAAGAATCAATGCATTAGCACCAATCCAAACACTTTTCCCAATTTTGATTGGTTTCGACACTGCCATAGAGATGCCATCTGAAGGCGTTCTGAAGTCCTTGATCGAATGGAAGTCCGTATCGTACGCCGCAGCGTTGGCACCAAAACCTGATAAATCACCGATGTCGATTGAGCAGGCAGAACAAATGGTAGATCCAGAAAATCCACACCCGTTGCCAATGGTAATTGTTGCCCCCTCTAACAAAGTTGCCAGAATGACAGGGTGGTTTATTCCTGCCGGATTCCCTTTAGAATGAGAAACAAGGGTAACGCCTTTACCGATGGCAATCTTCGAATTCCGCGCTTTCTTGATAATCGGAAAGCCTATTAATTTTACGCTCCCAAATTCGACATCTACACCGTGATACTTTAAAAAGTTATAGTCGATATAAGAAGAAAGCATTGACCAACGCCGCGGGTCCGTCAGGCGGTGTTTGATTCCGAGAATAAGATGAATTGTCGAGTAAACAAGAAGGTTCAAAAGTTTGTTCATTCCAGTTTCCATTCCAACCGTGGGAAAATGATACCAGGGTGATTTTTTTCTGTGATGAGTAAATGAAAAAACGATCGACTGGTGTCAAATACTACTTTGAAGCGAACAAGGGGAGGGGAGTCTTTCAAAATCCACTGAACCAGATGAATTGATATCAGCGGAGTAATCAAATAATTCCCTTCCCGCAGCATATTGTATGGGATCCTGCAGATCAGGGTATATGTCCCTTTTGCTAAGAGAATTGGAGGATGTAAGGTGTCCACCTGCTCGGAGCGAAATAGGGTCATTCCATCCCTCGATAAGTCGAATCCGATTTTGAGGTTTTCATCCGGCTTGTTCACCTCAACGGTAAATTTAATCAAAATGTCTTCACTGCTCAAAAAAGTGCTCTTTCTAATGTTGTTTTTGTCAACGAGTTCGATTTTTTTTAACCGCGCTACTTTTTCAGTATCATTACTATCTGTAGAAATCCACTCTGAGCTGACCCCTACCGATTCCAAATGCTCATATTTGGAAATGACATGGTGGGCAGGGCCAATAATTTGCGTTCGGCCAGACTTTAAAAGAAGTGCCAATGAACACAAGGATTTTACCGCTCCCATGTTATGGCTCACAAAAAGTACCGTTCTTCCTTTTGACGCCACATCATTCATCTTTCCCAGGCACTTTTTCTGGAATTCGGCGTCTCCCACTGCCAGAACCTCATCGACTACCAGGATTTCCGGTTCCAGATGGGCGGCGACGGCGAAGGCCAGGCGGACATACATGCCGCTGGAATAGCGTTTGACCGGGGTATCCAGGTATTTCTCCACTTCGGCAAAGGCGACGATTTCGTCGAACTTGCTCTTGATCTCGGCACGGGTCATGCCCAGAATCGTGCCGTTCAGGTAGATGTTCTCCCGCCCAGACAGTTCCGAGTGAAAACCGGTTCCCACTTCCAGAAGGCTGGCGACGCGGCCCTTGATGGTCACCCGTCCCGTGGTGGGTTCGGTGATGCGGCTCAAGATTTTCAGTAGCGTACTCTTGCCGGCCCCGTTGCGGCCGATGATGCCCACGGCCTCGCCGCGACGGATCTCGAAGCTCACGTCCTTCAGCGCCCATACTTCTTCCTGAGTATTGCCCTGGATGACGGGTTTGCCTTGGGCCAGGTCCCTGGTCTTGTGCCAGAGATCCTGCGCATTATTGATGAGCGCTTCACGGAACGTCGTTCGGTCTCCCTTTCCGGTCTGGTGGCCGATGGTGTATCGTTTCCCGAGGTTTTCAGCTTTGATGACGATGTCAGTCATAGAAGCTCGGAGATAGAAGTTGGGAGATAATAGATAGAGTTAATCATTTTTACGTCTTTCGGTAGATTGAATTAATCCAGTAATCAATTTCCCTACGCTTTCGGTATCTTTACGTAATGAAGTTGCCCGTTGAACAAGAGATGGATAATTATCCTCAACAACATAGAGAAGAGACCCGACTTCTGCACATGAGCCGCGCGCCATATTATAAAACTGAATTTTCTCCTGCAGATGCATTCGTTCAAATCCCTCGGCAATGTTGCTCATTATTGAAACAGCCGCCCGATGCAATTGCCCGCAAAGCCCATAATCACGTGCTAATTTATCGTTTGAAGTCATCTGATAAACAGCTCTGATCAACTTTCGCGCCTGCTGCCATACTTCCAGATTCTCAAAAAATATCATCTCCATCTCCCATCTTCTAGATCAGATCCGCAAAGGTTTTTTCCATCTTCCGGAAATGAGATATGCCCAGCCAGAGGAAAAAGGAGATAATGGCCAGACTCAGCAGGAAGCCGGGCAGGTAAAGGGAGCTGTTGCCGCCGAGGATGCACCACCGGAAGCCGTCGATGACACCCACCATGGGATTGAGGCTGTAGAGGAACCGCCATTTCTCCGGGATCACAGCGCTGCTGAAGCCGACAGGGGAGACATAGAGCCCGAACTGCACCACAAAGGGGATGACATAGCGGAAATCCCGGTATTTGACGTTCAGGGCCGTAATCCAGAGGCCCGGTCCCAGACTGGCCAGCAGGGCTATGATGATGAAGGCCGGCAGCAAGAGGATTTGCCAGCCCGGGACAAATTGATAATAGACCATCATGCCGAGCAGTATCACGAAGCTGATGAGAAAATCGATGAACGCCGTGACGAGCGTGGCCGCCGGGACGATCATCCGGGGAAAGTAAATCTTGCCGATCAGGCTGGCGTTGTTGATCAGGCTGCTGGAGGATTCGCTCAGGGCGTTCGAGAACAGGGACCAGGGCAGCATGGCCGCAAAAACCATCAGGGCGTAGGGGGCACTGCCGTCGCTGGGGAGCTTGGCGATGCGTCCGAAGATGACGGTGAAGACGGCCATCGTGAGCAGCGGGCGTATAATGGCCCAGAGAATCCCGATGATAGTCTGCTTGTAACGGACGGAGATATCCCGCCAGGCCAGGATCAGAAAGAGCTCGCGGTAGCGCCAGAGATCAGCCCAGTAGTTTTTCTCCGTGCGGCCGGGTTCGATGATAAGCACGGTTTCCTGAGAATATGAAGGAGATGTGTCGGTCATTTATCCCGTTGCGTTTGCCTAAATTTTCGATACAAATTGAGAAGTCTTTCATGGTTTATTATACAGCTCCGCCCTGTGGATTACATGAAAACTTTTCCCGATGTCGTAACCCGTTGATACAGCTCCGCTTTCTCGATTACAGATCCTTTTGATACTGTCGAGCGGTCAATTTACCGGGACGATTCTTTATCGTCAGAAAAATCAGGCAGTTTTCTCTAACGCATACTAAGACTGCACAGTTGGAATTATAATCGCAAGAGCCGTCAGAAACCAGAACGGCCCCGTGATCCTGACGATAGTAAAAAAAATCACCCTGGTTCCAGTGATAAGTATCGAGAGTTCATCACTCGTTACAGTAAATACGTTCTGAAATTTTTTTCACCTGCTCCCTACCCCGTGGACTTGCACTGAAAAACTATTCCGCTGGTGCGTCATGCCCTTCACCAGACAATGATGCCTCCAGTTCCGGTATCATTACCACCATACCAGCTACAAACCAGAACGGCTCCATGATTCTCACGATGATAAAGGTATTCGCCCCGACCGCATGCACCAGCAATCCGATAAAGCCCGCCAGAAAGCCCATGGATATTCCCCTGCGCAAAGGATCGTGAACCTGACCGAACACGATTATCCCCTGTTTAAAGATAGCCCGCAATACGAGCAGGAAGGCGATCAGCCCCACCAACCCCGTCTCTACCAAAACCCTCGGGAACTGGGCATCGAGAAAACTATACCCTGTTACGCCAAAACCGATAAGGGGGTGTCTGGGAAAATCCCGTAAAGCGGCCCTCCACGACCATAGCCTCGCAGAGGTAGAGGTATCCAATCTGACGTTTCCCACCTCAACGTGCTGTCCAGGGTGGTATCTCTGGGTAAAGGTATAAGAAACCCTCTGCTTCACTGCTTGGGGAGCTACCAGGGGCAGTAAGGCAAGGAGAAATAAGAGGGAAAGCAATACGAGTTTTCTCTTCTCCGACAGCCACACAAAGGCCGCAAGCATGGGAAAAAAGGCGAGATAAGAGCCTCTTGACTCCGTAAAAAGAAACGGAATAAAGGCAATTGCGAAAATACCTCCATAGATGAGCCGATCTTTCCAAAGATTCGAGGTGAGCACGAGCCCTATGGTTATGGCCATCATGAACAAAAGATAACCGCCAAAGGTATTGGGTTCTCCTACCTCTCCCTCAAAGGGAGCAGACACCCGCCCTCCGCCGGGTATCTGGGAGATGCCGAAAAAGGAAACCACCACACAGGTGAAAAGCAAGGCCCACAGGAAATACCGGATCTGTTTTTTATCCTGTAAATGGTTAACCACCATGAAGTAGACAACCATGTACTCAAAATATTTAAGGACAAAGAAGAAACCCGTCTTGAGGTTCACCCTCCCGGATAGGGCGCCCAACAAGGTAGCAACAAGGCACACCGTGATGTATACGGCTATCGGCCTGTTGAGCGGCGTTCTCAGAAAAAACCCCAATTCTTTGTATATGGCCATTCTCGCAAGCCAGCTAAACCCGATGATAACCAGGATAAAGTCATCAACACGCAACGTGACACCCCTGCCGAGGGTGGCGCCCGCAGTCGCTCCAACAACGAGCTCAGGGCCCAGGAGCATGGAAAAGATAAGGATATAGAGGGCAATCTGGGTGCTTGCAAAACTTATGATAAATAGAAGGATACCGCCAGCCAATGCCATGGTTTCCACGGTAGACATCCGTGGCATAAAGAAAAAAAGGGCAAAAGCAAGGCTGAGGATGATAAGCAGCGGACCGATTAACTGAAGGGTGGATTGTCCTAAGGGATTATGTATCGAGGATTTTAACAATTACCGTAGCACCACACTGCTTTCTATGCCGGTCTCAGGTAAGATACGAGCCATTTCAATTGGCCCCCCCTTTGATTGGATGGGATTCACCTCCTGCAC
>Ga0307421_1000588_pt1 | contig 23186 bp, 22 predicted proteins | sample SalMarWE160270MG_FD_202163 | JGI IMG/M metagenome (GOLD analysis project Ga0307421, IMG submission 202163) | Salt marsh sediment microbial communities from the Plum Island Ecosystem LTER, Massachusetts, United States - WE1602-70 | ecosystem: Environmental > Aquatic > Marine > Intertidal zone >...
GGCGCGCCGCGGCGCTGGCCGAGATGATCGCCCAGGCGGAAAGCAGAGTCCTGTCGGACGGCGGTCTCCTTGCCCGCGCATCGCTTCGCAACTACGCGGGGTTCTTCGAGGAGGCGCTGGCAGACGCAAGCGACTATGGCGCCGAGCACCCGGATTCGGCGAGCGCTGAATTCGAGCAGAGCCGGGCGCTGGCCGCATTGGGAATGGATGAAGACGCTCTGCAGCTGCTTGACGGCCTGCTGGTGCGAACGCCCCTCTATGGGCCAGCTTGGATGCTGCGAGGGCAGATACGTCTGCTGCACGGCGACTTCGCCGGGGCTGGGGACGACTTCGCGAACGGCGGGGTGCTTGCCGCGGGTCCTGAGGCTCTCTATTGGCAGGGACGGCTGGCGGAGGCTCGGGGCGACGCCGAAGAGGCGATGATTAAGTACGGGGCTGCGATTGCCGAAGCGACGAAGCCGACCACGACTCACCTTGCCCCCAGCCTGGCGGGTCGCCTGCCGCTTCCTGTGGAGCGTCTGCCGTGCCTGCAGGTATTGCGGTCACGCGAGAGCTTTCTAGCCCCGGCCCTCAGGCTGGCAAGCCTGCTTGAGCAGTCAGGCCGCTGTGCAGATGCGATGAGTGTCTACGGGCTGGTGCTTGCCCAGGAGCCCTATGCGGGGGAAGCCCGCGAGAGAGTGGATGAGTTGAATTGCGAGGTTGACGGGAGTTGAGGAATAGCGGGTGTGACTCCGCGCAGCGCGCGGAAGGCCCGCACTCAGGGGGCCGCGCTTGGGCCACCAAGGAGGTAGAGCGACAGTGATGGCACGTCCGCCCATTCTAGGCTTGATTCCGGCTTGGAACGAGGCTCCACGCGTTGGCGCGGTAGTTCGCGGCGCTTCGGTCTACCTGCCGGTGCTGGTCGTTGACGACGGATCCGAGGACAACACGGCTCGGGTGGCCGCAGCTGCTGGCGCTACCATCATCCGCCACCCGGAGAACCGGGGCAAGGGCGCTGCGCTGATGACCGGCTTCGCCTGGGCGAAGGAGCGATCTTTCGACGCCGTGCTGACGCTTGATGCGGACGGCCAGCACGATCCGCAGGAGATACCGAAGCTGGTTGCTGCCTATGAATCCGGTGCCGGCGACCTCATAATCGGCCGGCGCAACTCCACCCAGATGCCTTTTCCCCGCTTCTTCACGAATCCGTTCGGCAGCTGGCTGCTGACGCTCGCGCTCGGCGTCAAGATCTATGACAACCAAAGCGGCTTTCGGGTCTACGGCCGCCGTCTGCTGGAGATACTGGAGCTAGAGAGCACGGGGCTGGAAGCCGAGGTGGAGGCCATAGCCAGGACGGTGTCGGCCGGCCTGGCCATCGGCTGGGTTGATATTCGTACGATATACGGCATCGACAAGAGAAGCGGCTTTCACCCCATCGTTGACACAGCCCGCTTCATCAAGGCTGTCTGGCAGGCTCGGAAACACCGGGTGTGCGGCAGGGGTGACTGAGGATGAAGTGCCTCGCGCCACAACTGGGCTAGGCGTCCGGGCCGCCCTGCGCGCGCCACAGGGATAGCGTCCGGCTGATGCGGGCCTGCACGGACCGAAGCCAGCGGCGGGGGCCGAGGATCTTGCGGCCCATCGCCGGGTCCGCATCGGGCAGCCGGGTCAGGGCCCCTTCTTCGACCAGCCGGTCGAAGAAGGCCAGAAACCGCTCCTCCAGCTCCTCCAGGTCCGGTATCTCCCCTCGCTGATAGGCCTCGCGCGATAGCTCGAGGATGTAGCCGGCGGTCTCGCTGATCAGCGTCTCGACGGGCTCGAGTACGATGCCCCAGGCGTAGATCGGGTCGATTGGCATCGAGCCGAACTCGCGGGCTGCCGGGCCTTCGATCTTGTCGGTTGGATCGGCCATAGACACGCTCCTACCAGCCACTGGCGGCGAAGGCAACTGCTAGAAGGGCCTTGCGCTCATCGGCCGTCATTGGCCGCGGCCGTGAGTAGTCCTCCAGCATTGCGGTCAACAGCTCCGTGCTGATGTGCCGCCCGTCGTAGAAGACGTGGCGGTCCATGAACTCCTGACGTGTCTCCAGCCAGTCCATCTGATCGAAGAAGAGGTTGCCCAGGCCGTAGTGGATGAAGCTGCCGGCGTAGAACTCGAAGCCCTGGGGTTGGTGGGCCTGACTGCCGCTGACGATGGCCGCTCCGGCCTCGGCCAGGGCTCGAGAATCGGCCTGCTGGGAGGAGATGGGCGCGTAGCTCTCCACCTCATAGTGCTGCAGGGTGACGATCGGCAGATAGCCGCTGTCGGCTAGCTCGCGAACCACAGGGCCCAGTTGCTCGCCTACCATGTTGGCGTCGCAGGGCGCCGCGCCAGGGCTGTCCTCAGTTGCCCACTGCTGGGGCGGGCCCAGGGGGTTGCAGTTGCAGCCGGCGAAGGCGAAAGTGTGAATGCCAGCAGTGAGGGTCAGCGGCTGCCGGGCCCGAGCCAGGTCCGCTCCGCCGCCGAAGTAGGGGATGGCGCGATCGTCGTACATCTGCAGTGAGAGGAGCATGGCGTCCTCGCCCCAGTCGACCAGGTGGTTGCCGGTGAGCTCGACCACGTCGACATCGATGTACTCGAGAAGCTCGATGTAGCTTGGCCTGGAGCATAGGACCAGCGTGCTTCTGCAAACCGGGATGCAGCTCTCGGCGAAAGAAACCTCGTTGCTGATGTGAGTGATATCCGGCTCCAGCAGCCAGTCGAGCACGTACTCGGCGGGGTATCTCACACTCTCGCGGTCCATGGTGCATGCAGTGCTGCGAGCTAGTGCTGTGACGCCGGTCATCATTACCACCGTCATCCGGGCCTCATCGCGATTGGTCAGAGGCGCATCGAGGCTATTTTGAAGCGCGGACACGCCGTGCCCCGCGCCCGCCAGGCCGGCGTGCAGGACTAGCGGATAGGCGAATAGATCCAGGTTTCTTTGGAGCGGAGAGAGGCCCGCCACGCGCAGGACCTTCCATCTGGGATCCAGGCGGTCGAAGGGCACGATGGCCCAGGAAGGGCGGGCGGCCCACGCCTCGTCGATCATCTGCTCGGGGGCGACAACTTTCACTCCGCCACCAGGTGCTCCTAGGAGTGGTGAGAGAGCTGTGAGCGTCTCGGCGTCGAGCAGAAGAGGCCGCCCCGAGAAGGGCCCACTCGAATCGCCGGCCCAGCTGTCCGTGATGTCGCTCCAGGCCACTTCGTCGACCAGGGTGGGAAACGGAGCCACGACGGCGTAGACCCACTGCACCAGCTCTGCGGTTGCATCCCCTGAGCCGTAGACCAGCTGGATGTCCGCCTCTTCATCGGAAGGGGCGCGGGTGAAGAGGGAGGGCTGCTGCTCGATGGCTGCCTCCAGCTCGGCGGCGACCTCAGCCGGAAGGCTCTGGGGCACGAATATGCTGAGAGGCCAGGCGGGAGTGGGTGAGGGCGATGGCGTAGGCGTAGCCGTGGGCCGTGGTGTGCGCGTCGGCGTAGGGGTGGGGAGAATGCTGCAAGCCGAAAGCGAAGCTGCCACCACAGTGGCGAGCAGCAGGGCAATCAGCGCCCCGCCTAGGGCCCTCTTCGATCGCATGGGCGGTCCGTGCTAGGGGGCGCTGCTGATCAGCAGGGTCCACGTCCCCTTCTGGACTACCTCATCCTTCTGGTTCAGCAGCGTGACGTCGAAGAAGACGAATCCCCCGCCCAGCTGCTTCATCTCCTTCTTCTTCCTGACCGCAATCCGGGCCCGGATCGTGTCGCCGAACATGATCGGGCCGCGGAACTTCCACTCCATGCCCGTGAGCGCCTGAGCGGTGCCATCGGCGAAGCCCAAGCGGTTGGCCAGGCCGCTGGCGATGGAGAGCCCCAGCAGCCCGTGGGCGATCCTTTCCTTGAACAGAGTTCCCCTGGCGAACTCGGAGTCTGTGTGCAGGGGATTGTAGTCGCCGGACAGGCCTGCGAAGAGTACCACGTCTGCTTCGGTCACGGTGCGCGCGGCCGTCTCTGCCTCGTATCCGTCCTCGAACTCCTCGAAGTACAGGCCACGGGGACGGGGCTGATCGCTCATTGTTCGCTCCTCTGTTGAGATCTACGGCGGGCTATTCTAGCATCGTTGCTGCAAAGGCGCAACGCTCGGGTGCGGTGGCTAGCACTCTGTGTCCGGCGCCGTGCCCGCACCAGGGGGGCTGGCAGCGGCTGCCCTGGCTAGCGCATCTCGCACGCAGCGAGCGATGGTGGCCAGCCGGGGTGATCCGAGCAGCTCGGCGTCGCGCGGACGCGGAAGATCTACCTTGATCTCGGAAATGAAGAGGGCCGGCCTCGTGCCGAGCACCAGCACGCGATCGGCAAGGAAGACTGCTTCTGGAACCGAGTGGGTTACGAGGACCACCGTCTTGCGGCTGCTCTCCCAGATCCGGAGCAGCTCTGCGCCCATACGCTCTCTGGTGAGCGCGTCCAGCGAGCCGAACGGCTCGTCGAGGAGCAGCAGCTTGGGGTCGTGCACCAAGGCGCGGGCCAGCGCGGCCCGCTGGGCCATCCCGCCCGATAGCTGGGCGGGGTAGTAGTCCTCGAAGCCGGCCAGGCCCACCAGTTCCAAGAGCGACCGGGCACGTTCGCGGGCCTTGGTCTTCCCAGTTCCTGCTACCTCAAGCGGAAGGGCAACGTTGTCCTCCACCGTCCTCCAGTCCATCAGTGTCGGCTGCTGGAAGACTATGCCCACATCGCGACTTGGCCGGTCTACATCCAGGCCGGCCAGGCGAATGCTGCCGGCGGCGGGTCTCTCCAGCCCCGCCAGCAGCCTCAGAAGTGTCGTCTTCCCATATCCAGAAGGGCCGACAATGCAGAGGAACTCCCCCTCAGCCACGCTGAACGACAGGCCGGCGAGCACGGCCAGTGCCCCGTTGGGCTGGGGATAGTCCATCCTCAGTCCATCTACTGACAGCAGCGGTTCGCCCACTTGCGGACTCCCTAGGGCAGGAAAGCGTTGCTGAAGCATTCCTCCACATCCACCTCAGTGGAGAGAAGCCCTGCCTCAACCATCGTTGCAGCCGTCTCTTCCCACGCGGGTAGATCGGACTCGCAGAGCGGATCGCCTCGCCAGTACTCGAGGGTGGCGTCGAAGACCGCTCTCTGTATTCCCTCGTTCGCATCCAGGCCTTCGACGTAGTCGCGGCAGATATCGAAGGCCGCATCCGGGTCGGCAAGCGTGTCGCTCAGGCCACGGACGAAGGCGCGCACGAACGCCTGGATCAGCTCGGGGTCATCCTGCACCGTCTCCTCGTTGGTGATGATGCCGTTGGAGACCAGGCCGGCGTAATCGGCCACGGCGAAGGAGACCACGCCGTACCCTCTCTGCGCCAGCTGGATCGGCTCGTTGTTGGCGTAGACAACGGCCGCGTCGACGAGGCCTTCGATCAGGCTGGCTACCTGGGTGTAGCCGATGATCTCGAGCTGAACGTCATCATCGCCGATGCCCACACAGCTACCGATAGCGCGCCAGCCGATGTAGCTGGCTCCGAAGGTCTCTGGAATGCCGACCGGCCGGCCGGCAAGGTCGCTCGGCACGGTGATTCCGCTCTCCTCGAGGGCTATGACGGCCACGGGGAAGCGGCGCCACCAGTTGGCCACACTGACTATGGGCAGCCCCTGTGCGCGGGCCAGGAGCACCTGATCGCCGCTGGCAACGGCGAAGGGCAGCTCGCCGGCCCCAACCAGGCGCACGCCGTTAGTCTCCCAGCTGTAGTCGAACTGGATCTCTATCCCCTCGTCGGCGAAGTAGCCCTTCTCCACAGCCACGTACCATGGAGCGAACTGAACGCTGGCTACGTAGCCCATCGGGACGCGGATAGTGGTCAGCTCGGGCGCGCGGCCATCCTCAGAATCGCAGCCTGCCAGGCTGGCCAGAACTACCGTAGCCAGTAATGCCTTCCGTAGAGAACTCACGACGCACCTCCTGATGATGTCTCTCGGCGCCAACGGAGCAGCGCCCGCTCTGCGAGCGCCACAGCGCCGTATAGGAGCTGGGCCAGCACAATGAGTGTGGTGAGGGCGACGAAGATGAGAGGGGTATCGTACAACTGCTGGCCCTGCTTGAGCAGGTAGCCGAGACCTCTGCTCGAGGCCACGAACTCGCCGACGACCGCCCCGATGACGGCGAGCGTGGCGCCCACCTTCAGCCCGCCAAGCAGCACCGGCAGTGCCGCTGGGACCTCGAGAAGCCAGATCGTCTGCCAGCGGCTGGCCTCAAGCCCGCGCATTAGGTCGCGCAGGCGCCCGTCGACCGAGCGGATGCCGGTGACGGTGTTGATCAGAATCGGGAAGAAGACGATCAAGGCGCACACTACGACCTTTGACAGGAGTCCCGTTCCAAACCAGATGACCAGCAGCGGGGCGATGGCGACTGTGGGCATCGATTGAGTGGCGACGATGTACGGCGTGAGTATCCGCTCGGCCAGGCGGGAGTGGGCCAGCCCGTAGCCGAGCAGCGTGGCCAATAGGGCTCCGATCGCCAGCCCGGCCAGCACCTCTATCAGGGTGACAGAAGTATGGAACAGCAGGCTGGCGTCCTCGATCACCTGCACCAGGCGTACCGCCACGTCGGCTGGCGAGGGCAGGATGAAGGGCGGGTAGTCAGCCAGAGCTACGACGCCAGCCCAGGCTGCGAGGAAGAGTGCAATGCTGGGCAGCAGAACTGCTGCCCTTCGAAGCGGTCGATCTCGGCGGTTCATCTCGGCTCCCAAGTACAGAAAGCCCCACAGAGTATCAGCATACACCTGTGGGGCAGAGTGCGCCTAGACCAATGCACCCCGAAGACCGGAGGGCACTCGGGGTGTGAGACCGCGCTCAGGCAACCTGCTTTCGGCTGCTCGGTTGCTCACCTTCTCTCTTCCGGACTCTTACCGTCGGCTCCGGTATGGGCGCTATCGCCGCCTCCACCGGATCGGCCGCTTGCGCGGCTCGCGGGCTTGGCAGGCACTTCGAAGCCTGCCCTACCGCCGGTCGGGAATTCCACCCTGCCCCGAAGGTGCTAGAGCGTATTATAGCGAGACGCTGCCATTAGTCAAGCCAGCGCTGCGTGGTACGTGGGCCTCGGCGCGTCCTCAGGACCGCGAGCGGCTCTTGTTGGGCCATTGCGGCATGCTATAATGCCGCTGCCGATCTTGCCAGGGGGCGGGATGGGCCGCAGGGGTAGGGCAGGGCAATGTCAGACGACGATCGCATTCTCCGCATTCATCGCCTGTTGCTTGACGAGTATGGCGATCCACCCCGCCGCGCCCACGACCCGCTGGCGACACTCGTGTCTACCATTCTCTCGCAGAACACCAGCGACACTAATCGCGATCGGGCGCTGGCCCAACTGAGGGAGCGATTCCCCGGCTGGGAGCAGGTGCGGGACGCGCGGCTCGAAGACGTGCTGGAAGCGATCCAGCCGGCCGGTCTGGGCCCCACCAAGGCGCCGAGGATCCAGGAAGCCTTGCGATTGATCACCGCCGAGCGGGGAGCGCTCGAGCTTGACTTCCTGGCTGAGCTGCCGCTTGAGGAGGCGCGGCAGTGGCTGCTGGCGATCCCCGGCGTGGGGCCCAAGACGGCGGCCATCGTCCTCCTCTTCGCGCTGGATATGCCGGCGTTCCCGGTCGATACCCACGTGCACCGCGTGAGCAGTCGATTGGGCCTGCTGCCGGGCGGAACGAGCCGGGAGAAGGCGCATCAGATGCTGGAGGAGATGGTGCCGCCCGAGATCTACTACCCGCTGCACATCAACCTGATCGAACTAGGACGCGACATCTGTCACGCGCGCGGTCCCGAACACGACGTCTGTGTTCTCAGGTCCGAGTGCCCAGTGTTCGAGGCTGTTTCCCGAGAGAAAGCACCAGGAGCATCTACTTGAGGGGTAGGCGGGTGCGGCTGGGCCGCCGCGGTGAGAATATGGCCGCGAACGAGCTCGAACGGCAGGGCTATGCGATCGTGGAGCGCAACTGGCGCTGCCAGACGGGTGAGGTTGACCTGGTGGCGCAGCAGGGCGGTGTCTGGTTCTTCTTCGAGGTGAGAACCCGCCGCGGGCGGGAGTTCGGGACGCCTGAGGAATCCGTCACCCAGGAGAAGCAGGAGCGGATGGGCGAGGTGGCGGAAACGTACCTGGCCGAGCACGACCTGGTGGACGTTGACTGGCGGCTAGGCCTGGTGGCGATCGAGCTGGGCCCAGGGGGCCGCTTGCTGCGGCTCGACGTGTATGACAATCTCTGGTAATGGGGCGCTGGTAGCGGTGGTCGGCCCGACTGCGGTGGGGAAGACCGCGCTCTCGATCCGGCTGGCGGAGTCGCTGGGCGGCGAGGTCGTGTCCGCCGATTCGCGACTCTTCTATCGGGGGATGGATATCGGCACTGCCAAGCCGGCGCCTGAGGAGAGGGCGCGGATTCCCCATCACCTGGTCGATATCGCCGACCCGGACGAAACGGTCGGATTGGCCGAATACCTGAGGATGGCGCGGGAGGCGATAGAAGGCATTCACGCCAGGGGCAGGGTCGCTCTGCTCGTGGGCGGGAGTGGGCAGTACGTCCGGGCCCTGCTCGAGGGGTGGACGATTCCCCGCGTGAAGCCGGACCCCTTGCTGCGGCGGGACCTGGAGGCCGAGGCGGAGCGGGAGGGGGCACGGGCGCTGCACGCTCGCCTGGCCGAGATCGACCTGGCAGCCGCACGGAGGATCGATCCCAGGAACGTGCGGCGCGTCGTCCGCGCCCTGGAGGTGTGCCTGATTACCGGCCGGCCCATCTCCGAACAGCAGAGGAAGCGACCGCCCGGCTACCGCGTGCTGCAGATCGGGCTGACAATGCCGCGCACCAAGCTCTACGCCCGAGCTGACGGGCGGATCGAGGCGATGCTGGCGGGCGGGCTGGAGCAGGAGGTGCGCCGCCTTCTCGCGGAAGGGTACGGCTGGGACCTTCCGGCGATGTCCGGCCTGGGCTACGCCCAGTTCAGGCCGTTCTGCGAGGAGGGAGGCGGGCTCGAGGACGTGGCGGCGGAGATCAGGCGGGCGACCCGCAGCTTCATCAGGCGTCAGCATAACTGGTTTCGCCTGGAAGACCCCTCGATCCACTGGTTTGACGTGACTGAGTCGACGGTGGAGGATATCGAGGCCTTCGTCGCCGATTGGCTGGGCGGCAGGCCATCCGCTCCTCTGGACGACTAGCCTCGGGGTGCTGGCCGGGGCAGCCCGTGCGCGGGCACCTATACCTCTTGACACCCCTCCCCATTTGTGGTATCATATCGCTTGCCTTAGCACTCTGGCGGGAGGAGTGCTAAGGCGGTTCCGGTTTGTATTGCTAGTAGCGCCGCGGTCAATTCACAATACTGTCAGGAGGAACGAAGATGGGATTGAATATCAGGCCGCTGGGAGATCGGGTAGTGGTCGAGCCGCTCGATGAAGAGGTGCAGACGTTCGCCGGCGGCCAGCTAGTCCTGCCCGATACGGCCAAGGAGAAGCCTCAGCAGGGCAAAGTGCTCGCCGTGGGACAGGGTCGCATCGATGATGACGGCGAGCGGATCCCGATGGAGGTCAAGGAGGGCGATACCGTCGTCTTTGCCAAGTACTCGGGAACGACGTACAAGACCGAGGATGGCAAAGAGATCCTGTTCATGCGGGAAAGCGACATTCTCGCCATTCTGGCTTGATCACTACTACTGATTCTGATCCATTTTGAGGAGGATATGAGATGGCAAAGCAGCTACTATTCGGCGAGGAGGCCCGCCGCTCGCTCAAGCGCGGGATCGACACGCTCGCCAATGGAGTCGTCACCACGCTGGGGCCGAAGGGGCGCAACGTGGCGCTGGACAAGAAGTGGGGCGCGCCGACCATCACCCACGACGGCGTGACCGTGGCCAAAGAGATCGAGCTGGAGAACCACTTCGAGAACATGGGTGCCCAGCTTCTCAAAGAGGCGGCCACGAAGACGAACGACATTGCCGGAGACGGCACGACCACAGCGACGCTCCTGGCGTACACGATAATCACTGAGGGGATGAAGAACGTTGCCGCCGGGGCCAACTCCATGCTGTTGAAGCGGGGGATTCTGGCGGGCGCGGAGGCTGTGGTGCAGGCGATATCCAAGCAGGCGATCGATCTGACGAGCAAGGATGAGATCGCCAACGTGGCGGCCATCTCCGCACAGGACCGGGAGATCGGCGAGCTGATCGCCGAGGTGATGGACAAGGTCGGCAAGGATGGCGTCATCACCGTTGAGGAGAGCAAGGGTCTGGAGTTCGAGACCGAGTATGTCGAGGGTATGCAGTTCGACCGCGGCTACATCTCCCCCTACTTCATTACCAGCCCCGAGTCGATGGAAGCGGTAATCGAGGAGCCCTACATCCTGATCCACGACAAGAAGATCTCCGCTGCCCAGGACTTGGTGCCGATTCTGGAGAAGCTGGTCCAGAAGGGTGAGCGCAACTTGGTCGTGCTGGCCGAGGACATCGACGGCGAGGCGCTGGCTACGTTGGTGCTGAACAAGCTCCGCGGCATGCTCAATTGCCTGGCCATCAAGGCGCCCGGCTTTGGTGATCGCCGCAAGCAGATGCTGCGGGACGTGGCCGTTCTGACCGGTGGGAACGTCATCACCGAGGAGGAGGGGCGCAAGCTGGACGGCGTGACCATCGAAGACCTGGGCCGGGCGGACAAGGTCATCGCCAGCAAGGACGATACGACGGTCGTTGGCGGCCGGGGCAAGACTGCGGACATCAAGGGCCGCATGGAACAGATCAAGGTGGAGATCGAGAAGTCGACCTCCGACTACGACCGGGAGAAGCTCCAGGAGCGCTTGGCGAAGCTGGCCGGTGGTGTGGCCATCATTCGCGTCGGGGCTGCCACGGAGACCGAACTGAAGGAGAAGAAGCACCGTGTGGAGGACGCTCTCTCGGCGACCCGGGCGGCCGTAGAGGAGGGCATCGTGGCCGGCGGCGGCGTAGCTCTGATCAACGCCATCCCCGCCTTGAAGAAGGTGAAGATGGACTATGCAGATGAGCAGACCGGCGTCAAGATCCTGGGCACGGCGCTGGAGATGCCGATGCGCAAGATCGCCGAGAACGCCGGCAACGACGGAGCGGTGATCCTGGAGTCCGTGCGTCGCATGCAGAACGAGAAGGACAACAAGAACATCGGCTACAACGTGATGTCGAGCGAGTTCGTCGACATGGTCGAGGCGGGCATCATCGACCCGGCCAAGGTGACGAAGGGGGCGCTCTCCAACGCGGCCTCGATAGCGGCTATGATCCTCTCGACCGAGGCTCTCGTCACCGAGCTGCCCGAGGAAGAGAAGGCCCCGCCAGGCGGGCCGCCGATGCCGGAGTACTAGACCGGCTCTTAGTACAGCAGCAACAGAGACCCCTCGCGACGTCGCGAGGGGTCTTTCTCTATCCGCAGGCTTCTGGGCCGCGTCTGCGGGCGCCACGAGCCCGGTGGGCCGGAGACCCTCTACTCTGTTAGCTCCGCCAGAGCCTGCCTGCACGTCTCACAGCCCGGCGCCAGATCGAGCGCGGCCTGGAACGCTGCCCGGGCTTCGTCGATCTCGTCGAGCGCCAGCCAGGCCAGGCCGGAGTCGTAGTGGGCCTGGGCCAGCTGGGGGTCGATCTCCAGGGCAGCCCCGTATTGCTGGAGCGCCAGGTCGTAGCGCCCGTTGTTGTGGTAGACGTGGCCCAGGTCGAGACGGAGGCCCGCCCTGGTGGGTGCCAGCCGGAAGGCGAGCTCGTAGTAGTCGACGGCGGCATCCAGGTGGCTCGCATCCACCGCCTCGCTCCAGTAGGCGTGCAGAACGCCGCTGTTAGCGTAGTGCTCGAGCTCAAGTGGCTCTAGCTCGATCGCCCGCGACAGCGAGTCCGCCGCCTTCTCCAGCAGACCGGCCTTCGTGTCTATCTCGCCGGGTGGGAGAGCGCGGGCCAGGTTGTACAGCGTCTCCGCGTAGAGCTGCTGGGCGCTCGATTGCCAGGGCACCATGGCCAGGGCCCGGTCGTAGGCGGCGATGCTCTGGCGCCAATCACCGGCCCTATCCAGCGAGCGACCCTGGGCCAGAAGCGTGTCCGCCCAGATCAGCCCGCCCTCCAGCCGTAGGGCGAGGGCGGTCAGCAGAGCGGCGGCGATGATCGCATAGATGCGCCAGCGGCCGCACAAGAGGGGCTGGGTCGCGCTCTCGCGCGCCGTGCCCCGGCCTGCGGCCGCTGTCAGCGGGGCCGGTGCGGCGAGCCACGCCACGCAGAGCCAGGTCATCATTGTCACTGCAGTTAGCGAGAAAGCGAACTGGGCCTCGACGGCGTGGGCGAGCAGCGCGGCCAGCGGGGCGGCAGCCCAGGCCCGGCCGATCGGGTCGGACTCCCTCTGCCAAAGATCGAGGCCACGCCGTGCAGACGAGAGCGCGAGGACGGCCGCCGCCGCTATCCCCAGCCAGCCGGTCATCGTCAGGAGGTCGAGCGTCTCGTTGTGGGCCCGATCCCAGATGGCGCCGGGGTCCTCGATGTGCGCCAGCTCGGGCGGGTAGGCATAGGTGTAGACGATGGAGGCCGTGTCCGGACCGTACCCCACCAGCGGCCGCACCACTTCGAGTGGGTCCGCCTCCAGGCCGACCTCCGGCCAGGTGGAAACCACTCCGGCCGCCGCCTCCCAGAGGACGAGACGAACGCGGACGGTGCCCCCCTCGAGGCCCTCGGCGAGCACGATTCTCTCCACGTACGGCAAGCTGGCGAGAGGTGATGAGGGTGAGAGGCCGAAGTTGAGCCCCGCGAAAAGGGCAACTGCGGCAGCCAAACCTAGGACGAGTCCGCCGATGACGAGACGGCGGTGCTGGCGCCAGAGTATCAGCGCGGCGAAGACCGCCAGCCCGGCCAGGGCGCCCAGCCAGGGGCCGCGGCTCTGGGTGAGGAGCAGGGCCAACAGCTGTAGGACGAGCGCGATTGCGCCCGAGGCGACGCTGAATGTCCTACGGGGTCTGGCACCGACCGATTCGACCAGCGCTGCCAGGGTGAAGGGCAGGGCCATGATCAGGTAGGCGCCGAGGAAGATCGGGTTGCCCAGGCTGCCGCCGGGTCGCCACGAGAGGAGGTTCTCCCCCCAGCGTGCCGCTTCGGCGAAGGGGGTGAGGGCGACGAGCGTGCCAGCTAGGACGATTGTCGTAGCCAGGCGGCGCCGCTGGCCGGCCGAGCGGAGGCGGCTGGTGACTATCAGCGTCCACGCAAGGAAGCAGGCGAAGAGGTAGGTGCCCTGCTGGCGGTAGGAGGTGCCCCACAGGCTGACCCGCGGCGAGATAGAGGCGGCCAGACAAAGAATGAGCACGAGGGCGACCAAGAGAATGGGCCGGACGAGGGGCTGCTGCAGCCAACGACGAACACTGGGAGGACTTGACCACGCCAGGAGCAGAAGGTGGGCTGCGACCATCAGCAGCGTCAGGCCGCGGAAGAGGGTGACCTTCGGGAGCTCGTAGTTGAACCCCCAGGGGTTGACCGCCAGCGGCACCAGGAGCACGGCCGCGAGCCAGCAGGCCTCCAGCGCTACCTCGGCTGCGCGGCGCACGGCCGATACGGAAGGCGGCAGGTGCGCTGCGGCGGTCTCCCTGTCCACGCACTCGATTATACGGCGGCGACGCTGGCAGGGCAAGAGGCACAGAACGAACCTCGGAGGCTGGTTGACCTCCGAGGCTCATCAGGAGGGTGTCCCCCTGGTCTTACATCGCGCCGAAGACCGAACGCGCCCGGTTCGTCGGTCTCGGCGCTGGTAGCGATCGCTGCGCCGGCCGGCGATGGCCAGACCGGCGCGAGCGCTCCTACTTAGACAAGTGCTGTTACTGAAGGCTACGGCCAGAGCGCCGCGCCCGTGCAGGTGGTGTCGCTCTCAGCGAAGACACCGGTCACAGTCAGGCCGCTATCCCAGCCCATGTTGAAGCGGGAGCTGCGTCGCAGGTAGGCGCCGAAGTTGGCGCTGCCCGGTCCTGGCTGGGTGCATCCGGTGGGATTCGGGTTGCCGCAGCTCGCAAGTGTGTAGCAGATGTCGAGCGCCGTCTGGACGATGTCCCCCTCCGCCTTCGCCGCCTCCGCGGTCGCCTCGTCGCCCACGCCCGTGAGCATCAGCGCCGTGAGGCCGAACAGCACGGCCAGAATGGCGATGACGACAAGCAGCTCGATCAACGTGAAACCACCTTCGCTTCTCATCACATGCCTCCTTCCCAAGTGCAGGGGTCTGATGATTGCCGGCCAATACTATGGACTAGTATAGACGAACGCACAGCCGCGGTCAACAGTTTGGTGTTGCGTCCAGGTTACGGTTAAGTTAACGCGGTTATGTCATGCGGGGTGGGGTACGGGGGTTCTGCCTCGTGCTCACGCCTGCAGCAGCTTCTTGAAGGCGTCCGGGTCGGCCACGTGGGCCAGCGCGGCTTCGAGCGTGATCAAATGGCTGCGGCAGAGGTCGCGCAGGGCCTGATCGAGCGTCACCATGCCGTGCTCCCGCCCGGTCTGCATGGCGCTGACCATCTGCGGCGTCTTTGCCTCCCGGATCAGGTTCCTCACCGCCGGGGTGCCCACCAGGATCTCGCAGGCCGCCACGCGCCCTGCGCCGTCTGCCCGCCTCACCAGTCGCTGGGAGATCACCCCCGCCAGCGTCATCGATAGCTGGGCCCGCACCTGCGGCTGCTGATCAGAGGGGAACACGTCTACAATGCGGTCAACCGATTCGGGTGCGCTGGGCGTGTGCAGCGTGGCCAGGACGAGGTGGCCGGTCTCCGCCGCCGTCAGCGTGGCGGAGATTGTTGCCAGATCGCGCATCTCGCCGACCATGATCAGGTCGGGGTCCTGCCATAGGACGTGCTTCAGAGCCTCGGCGAAAGACCGGGTATCCGAGCCCACCTGGCGTTGAGTGATCACGCTTTGCCGGTCCTCGAACAGGAACTCGATCGGCTCCTCGATGGTGACGATGCGGCGGCCAGTGGTCCGATTGACGTGGTCGATCATAGCAGCGACCGTGCTCGATTTGCCGGAGCCGGCCGGTCCGGTGACCAACACCAGCCCCCGGGGGAGCATCACCAGCTTGGCGCACGCATCCGGCAGGCCTAGCTCGGCCAGCGTCGGCACCTGGAGGCGGATAGCCCGCAGGGTGAGATAGAGTGACCCCTTCTGCCTGGCGGCGTTGACCCGGAAGCGGGCCACATCCGCCAGGTCGTAGGCGAAGTCGAGTTCGCAATCCCGCTCGAAGGCCTCTCGTTTGGCCTCGTCCGTGAGCCAGCCTAAGATCTTCTCCAAGTCTCCTTCATCGGGCGCCGGCCAGTCGCTCTGGGGCACGAGCTCGCCGTGGATGCGCAGCACCGGCACGCTGCCAGCCTTGAGATGGAGGTCGGAAGCGTCGCGGTCTACGGTGCCCTTGAGCAACTCCTCAGGTTTGATCATCGTGCTGTCTCCTCATCCACCCGCGAGCACGTGGAACGCAACCTCCATCTGCTCCCCACAGAGGAGTGTGGCGGCCCCGCCTAGCGCCAGGAACGGCCCCAGCGGGATGGTGTCGCCGCGCCTCCGCTTTCCGCTGGCCATAAGAGCGGCCGCTACCAGCCCGCCCGAGACGAAAGCGATGAACAGGGCGAAGAGGATACCCGGCAGTCCGGTGATGAGCCCGATGAAGCCGGCCAGCTTCGCGTCACCCCAGCCCATGCCGGCGGGCACCAGCAGGATGATCAACGCGATCACTCCCGCACCGATCAGGCCGCCCAATGCGTCGTAGAGGCCATCGGGCCATCCGGCTACCGTCGCCCCCAGCAGGGCCGCCCCGATGCCGGGAACGACGGCCCTGTTCGGTACTAGGCCGTGCTCCAGGTCGGCGATCGTGACCAGGATGAGGGTTGCCAGGTAGTATGAAATCAGGAGCAGCGACAGCCATTCGGCTGCCTCAGCGGGCATAACCACGTAGGCGGCCAGGCCGAAGAGGAGGCCGGTGGCAATCTCTACGAAGAGGGTGCGCACCCCAATAGATGCCCCGCAGTTGCGGCAGCGGCCGCGCAGGATCAGGTAGCTCAATACGGGCACCAGCTCGGCCGGCCCAAGCCGCCGGCCGCATGCCTCGCAGTGGGATGGCGGCGAGAGGAGCGATTGGCGCGCGGGGATGCGATCCGCCGCAGCGTTGATGAAGCTGCCCACCGCCATGCCGAGAAGAACCCACAGCGGCAGCAAGAGGGGGGCAGCGATGGGCATTACCCCTCCAGGGCGACGGAGAAGGTCACGTCCGGGGCGATCCCCAAGGGGTCGGCGTTGACCATCGAGAGGATGCGCACGTTGACAAACTCCCCACTCGACAGCAGAGCGCCGGAGTAGTCGAGCACCAACGCCTGGCTGCCCGCTTCGCCGGTTACCACTACCAGGTTACCCATCTGGACGATGCTCTGGATCTGCACCCTCGGCACGAGGTAGGCAACGGCGGCCTCCACGCTGTCCGCACGGGGAGCACGCTCCTGACCGATGGCTCCGAACTCCTCAGTAAGCCCTGCTATCTCAGACTGAACCTCGGATATGCGCTCCTCCGTTTCCAGCAAGCCCGCCTGCTGGCCCTGGTAGGCTGCCAGGGCGCCTTGGACGACCGACAGGCGGTCTGCGACACGGCCCGTCTGCTTCTTATGGTCGATTAGCGCGGCATAGAGCGGAATCAGTCCTGCTACCAGCACAGTTAGGGCGACGGCAGCCACGACCGTCCGGGCAGTCAGCCTACGAGGACGATAGCCCACAGGGAGCACATTGACGTCCGGCGGTTGGGATTGGACCATGTGACAGCTGCTCCTTGTTATCTCAGTCGCTTAACGGCCAGCCCGACATTGACCAGGTAGCGAGACACCGGCAAGTCTGGCGGCAGCGGGATCGGCGGGGACGGGTCGACGAGAGACCACTGGCTGGCGATACGAGAGACGACCTCATCCTCCTCGGCCAGCGCTCCCGCAAGGCATACAGCGGGTGACCAGCTGGCCAGGCCGGCGCCTGCCGTGGAGCCGTAGAACTCGAGCGTGCGCTCGATCTCCCCCGCCAGGTGCTCCGCGCGCTCCGCCACCGACTGTTCGGACGCTCCTGGAAGGGCGATGGACCGAGTGATCTGGGGCACGAAGTCGCGCACCAGGACTACGCTGCCTGTCTCCTGCTCCAGATCGGCCACGATCACGTCAGCACGGTTGACGGCTCGGACGAGCGCGAGCGGCTTCAGATCCATGGCCACAGCACGCAGCCCGGCTGCAGCCAGGCCGGCGACGCAGTTCTCGACCGCCTCGCGAGGAATGCCGATGGTGAAGACTCTCGTGCTGCTGGCGGTCTCGCTGACAGGCTGCCAGGATAGGTGGAGCTCCTCCAGCGGCAGCGGCAGCTCACGCCGAGCTTCGCGCCGGACAGCTTCCTCCAGCATTCCGGGCGGAACGGCCGGCAGAGTGAGGATGCGCACGAGTGACCGCTGTCCGCTCAGGGCGACCACCAAGCGGCGGCCCGGTGCCCCTGCCTTGTCTACTAGCTCCGCCACGGCCTGGCCAAAGGCGACAGGTTGGACGACCTCGCCTCCGCGAAGGACTTCCACTGCAAGCGTCCCGCTGGCCCAGGAGGAGACCCTCTGGCCCCTGGCGATGAGGAGGCGGAGCTCCCCCGGCTCCAGGCTCAACGTGACTCGGGCCCGGGACGGGAAGAGAGGCCGCCCCGGCTTTCTCCTCTTCTTGCCACGAGCGGGCTCCCTGGCAGGTGAAGGAGCCGCCTCACGGACCGGACCGGGCTGGGGAATCTCGCTCGGGCCGCCGAAGTCGAAGCTCGAGAATAGCGCCTCAAGCGAGGGAGAGGCTTCCCGCGGGGAGAACAGGTTTTCCAGGCGGTCCTTGAGCTCTTTACCATTCACGGTGGATCAGCTCCTGGGCTAGGTCTCTGTACTGCTCGGCGCCTCGGCTATTCGGGGCGTAGAGGAAGACCGGGCGTCCGAGGACGGGGCTCTCGCGAAGCTTTGTATCGACCTCAATGATCGTATCGAGCAGAGCGTCGCTGAAGACGCGCTCGAGCTGCTCGCGGATGATCGTCGAGATGCGGTTGCGCTGGTCGTACATTGTGATAAGGACCCTGTATACGAGGTCCGGGTTGGTCCGGCCCCGGACGAGGCGGACGAGCTCCAGCACCCGATGGAGAGAGCGCCCGGCGTAGTACTCGCATTGAGTGGGGATGATCAGCAGGTCGGCTGCTGTGAGCGCGTTGAGCGTCATTGGGCCGAATGAAGGCGGTGTGTCGATCAGGACCGCGTCGTAGCGGCCGGGGTTGAAGCTCTCCAGTCCCTTCTTCAGGTAGTACTCGTAGTCCTGCTGCGTATAGAGAATGCGCTCCAGCACCGCCAGATCCTCGCTTGCCGGCGCGGCCTGGAGGAGCGGCATGTCGGTCTCCTGGATGACTTCCGCCATGTCGGCTTCCCCGAGGAGTGCGGTCATCACGGTCTTCTCGATCTCTCTCGGCTCGAGCCCCAACGAGAGCGTCAAGTGGGCCTGGGGATCGAGGTCAATGGCCAGCACGCTCTTTCCCAGTTCGGCTAGCCCGGCTGCGAGCGAGAGGCAAGTAGTCGTCTTGGCCACGCCGCCCTTCAGCGTTCCTATCGCGACTGTCTTAGGCAGTGCCACGGTGGTCCTCCGGCGATTCCGGCGGGGCGGCGTGCGGGGCCGGCGATGTACGTGGGGTTAGCACAGCCGTATCCGCCATGATGAACGGTCTCCTCGCTGCTAGCGCCACTCTTCCCAGTTCTGCGTGCAAGTGACAAATCCGAGGGAGGTGGGAGCACTGCCCCCGGTGACAACCGCCAACTGGTCGGATACGGCCGGGTAGTTCCCCTCGTCGTCCGGCACGAAGTCATGAAGCCTCACCTGCATCTCCATCGCCTGGTACTTGGTGGCGTCACAGGCCTGCTGCCACGCGGCGGTGCTGCCGTATATCCCGTTGACGCTGGCGTCGGCCCCGGCCTGCACCGTCGTCTCGCCGCATCCCTGGCAGCATTCGACCACGATGTAGAATCCAGGCAGCGGCTCTCCAGCCAGCGTCTGCACGCGGCCCGCCACGCCTGTCCAGTTCGGGTATGGTGGGCTCTGCAGCTGGTACACGCAGGTGAAGGGCACTGCGGAGCGAGTGGCCCACGGCTCTGATGGGGTGGGGGTCGGAGTTCGGGTCGGCCTGGGAGTGGGCGAGGGGGTTAGCGCGTTCATCGACCGCAAGGCAGCGATGGCCTCCTCGTTGTCCGGATCGATGGCCAGGGCAGCCCGGTAGTCCGCTGCAGCCTGCTCGTACTGACCGGCCGCGAGGCGGCGAGCGCCTTCGAGCAAGTAGGCCTCCAGAAGCTGATCGTTGATCGTCTCGTCGGCAGGGTCGATCTGGCGCAGCACGATCAGGATGCTGATAGCTCTATCCCAGTCCTCCTCCAGCCTCGCTTCCTCCAGGAGATCCTGGAGCTCCTGAATGCGTTCCTGGGGCGAGACCTGGGTGGCGGCCGGGCCGGAGCCGGGCGTGCCTGGCTCGGCCAGGCGCACGAAGACCCGCAGCTCGAGCGAGACTCGGTAGATAACCGGGGCCTGTTCCAGAAACGGGTCTGTCCCTGGCAATGACTGGCCAGCCCCGGTAGGCCCGGGCGTCGGCGTAGGCGTAGGCTGGGCGAGAACGCTGATCTCGTCGATCGTGAGCGTGCTGATGGGGCCGCCTTCCAGATCGACCAGGAAGGCTGCAATAGCCTCTAGCTCACCGTCCACCTCGACGTCGTAAGGGAGTATCCTGTAGACACTGGTTCCCACAACGGTCGTGATGGGCTCCTGTGCCTGAACCTCTCGTAGATTGACCCGGTTGACGGCGGCTGTAGCCACGACGTGGGCGAGGACCTCTGTCGAATCGACCTCGCTGGGGAAGGCCAGCTGCGCCTCGTGCAGCTCGGCTTCCAACTTGGCAAGCTCGGTCTGGCGAGTCGGCAAGGTATCCGCCCCTGCCCGCTCCGCCGCGACGGCCGTCTCGAGAGGTGCGATGCTGTCCTCGAGGTCGCTCTGCTCGTTTCGCTCGGCTATGATCGCACCGACTATCACACCGTAGGCGATGAGGATCACGAGCACGCCCACCACAGCCACGATGGTCCTGGTTCGTTTCTTCACGGTATGATCTCCCACGAGAGAATGACAGGCTGGCCGTTCTCGATCCGCACGCGCACGATGATCCTCAGCCCGAGAACCTCTGCTTCGATATCGAAGGTTGGCCACCTGATGGTGACACAGGCCAGGTTGCTCTGTGTGACGGTGCCGATGCTCCCGCCGCAGGTCACGGCGACGGTGTTGCAGTAGCTGCCGACGCTGTTGCTCGACGTGGCCACGAAGGTCAGCGTGGCGAAGGCCCCGGCGCTGATGCGGGGGTAGGGCGTGTTGTACGACCAGGTCACGCTTGAGCCGGCGCTGACGATCGAGTCCGGGAATCGAATGCCGCTCGTGGCCGTCGTGGTCACGTACGTGAAGCCGGCGGGAAGCGTGTCCACGATTTGTTGCACGCTGACATTGCTTGGTCCCGCGTTGCTGATCGTGATCACGTAGGTGTACGTCACCACCTGCCCGGGCGACTCAGAAAGCTGGGGGGTGACTCCCTTCTCGACGGCGACCTGGCCGGGTACCCCCGCGGAGTATGTAACCCGCACAGGCACCCAATCGAGATAGAAAGCCCTCTGATCCACAGGGTCGCTGTAGCAGTGAACTCGAACGCGGAAGTTGGCGTTGTTGAACTCGTCGTAGGTCCAGCTTCTGCCCCACAAGTCGGCCGTTCCGCCGAGGACGACCGTGGTCCACGAGGTTGGCTCGCTCGCATCAGACTGATAGGAGGTCCAGCTCGTCCCGCCGTCCCAAGACAGGTCGACGCGGATCTCGTTCGTTCCGCCGCTGCCATCCAGGCGCCAGTCCAGCCGTACCTCGATCCCCTCGATCGTGGCCCCAGCCGGGACGCTGAAGCCGTAGTTGTAGTAGCGGTGCAGATCGGTGGGGTCATCCGGCGAGAGCCATCCGCCCGGCGCCCCGTTGTTGACGCTGGCCGCCGCGCCTCCCCCGTTCGCGTAGGCATTCTGGGGATTGACCTCGAAGCCATTGCCATCTCCGCCAGAATCCGCGGCGTTCGCGGACGGGCTGAGCCAGCCGGTGTCGTCTGCCAGCACATCCGGCGTGACTAAGAGGGCCCAGGCCCCTACCGCCATGATCCCGGCGACAAGCGGCAGTGCTGCCCTGTCCAGCCTGCGACGTCTCTCTCTAGTCATGGGCTAGGATATCACCAGTACGCCTGCGGCCGCCAACACCCCAATGCTCACCAGGTAGAGGCCCAAGACCTGCTGCTCGCGGTACCTGCGCCGCATAATCAGGCCGAACTGGACGCCTCCCGCGGCGACGGCAGGCAAGAATAGGCGCGGGCTGCCGAAAGCATGCGGCGCCGTCCCGTAGGCCACGAGCACCAAGGCCCCTATCGCTTGCTGGCTTCTTCTGAGCCCCCAGCGAACGGGGAGTGTGCGAATCCCCGCTTCGCTATCCTCGTCGTAGTCTTTCAGGTCGATCAGATTGGCGGCCAGGGCGAAGGGCACCATGAACCAGAGCACGATGAGCGGGCGAATCTCGCGGATATCGGATCCGCCGTAGACGTACCCCATCAGCATGCAGGCCAGCGAGGCGAGCGCGATAGGCAGCTTGGAAATGACGACCGACCGTTTTAGCCTGAGCGGTGGAGTAGCGTAGAGGTAGTATAGGCCCATAGCCAGCAGGGTCAAGAAAGCGAGTTCATAGGCCACGACGCCGGCAGAGAAGAGGGCAAGCAGGCCTGCCCCTGCGCCAAGCGTCAGCTGGCCATTGGCTCTTGCGCCCTCTGGCTTGGCGGCGTGACCGGACTGAGAGTCCTGGATGTCGCTAATCGTGATGACGAATAGGCAGGCGGACAAGACGGAGACGCCAGCAAGCAGCAGGTCGAACGGCGTACTCTGTGTCCACTCGAAGTGAGCGCTGAGGCTAATCCCCAGCGTGAGCATCAGCAGGGCATGCGCCAGCCGGTATGGGCGTAAGCTCCGGACAACGGCGGCGAAGAGGGCCCGGCTCCAGCGCCAGGCGACGGGGACCAGCAGGGCGAGGGCAAGGAGCAGGTTCGCCTTGACGAAGAGCGATTCGTCAGCCAGGGACTCCAGCAGGCCCAAGGCCTGTAGCGGGACCCCGATCAGGAACGGGATCATCGCCAGGCCGAACACGCAGGTGTAGATTGCCAGGATCGACAGCAGGCTCCGGGCGATGCTCAGGCCCTTGGCGCGGAAGTAGAGGTAGGAGCAGGAGAGGATCACAACCCCCTCAAGCTTGAGGCCGATCGTGATGCCTCCGGCCTCGGAGCCGCCGCCGAAGGTTAGGTAGCGCGCCAGCAAGTCGTCGTGATATCCGGGGAGAAGGTAGGAGATGTCGTGGCCGGCGCCTCCGCTCAGCAGCAAGTCGAAGAGAGGGGCGAGCAGGACCAGGAAGTAGGAGAAGAAGACGATACGGGCGCTCTTCTCTGTCGGCTCTCGGGTCGCCAGGGAGAACAGGAGGGTCACGGCCAGCGCCGCGGAGATGTGGAACAGGTAGTAGTGCATGTGCACCTGGAGCGAAACCGGGGTCCTGTCCGAGAAGATCTCCAGGAAGTTCCTGAGAGTCACGAAGACGAGGAACGTGCCGGCGACGTACCTGAAGGGCACTCCGCTATCCTGTACGTAGGCTGTGTACCTTCTCGCCAGACGAATCACTTGCCGCTCCACCAACTGCTGTGTGTCGCTCGCTATGGGCTGATCACCTTGGTGACCATGATTGTGACAGTCCGCCCGTTGATACTGATCGTATAGACATACGGCGTTCCGCTGACCAGCGAGTCGCGGAAAGCGGGCTGGTTGGCGAGCTTCCAGATTGCGTCCTCGGCTCCGGCATCGGCCGAGTACTGGTCGATCATCTCCTCGCGAATCGCTTCAGTGGCCCGCTGGCTGGTAGAGACGTAGTACAGAAAGCCGGCTATCAGAACGACCCCCAGAGCCAGTGCCAGCAGTGCCAGCACGAGTGTCTGCCCGTCCTCGGCTTTGCTGCCATGCCTGGGCCGCCCCTGCTCTGAGTGCGCTACTGGTCTCATTTGCTCTGCCCCGTTCTGCGTACCTAGTCCACCCGCATTGTGACCGTGAAGACCTGGCTGGCCGAGA